>Ga0207683_10000415_pt1 | contig 39382 bp, 55 predicted proteins | sample KBSM73metaG_FD_184333 | JGI IMG/M metagenome (GOLD analysis project Ga0207683, IMG submission 184333) | Miscanthus rhizosphere microbial communities from Kellogg Biological Station, Michigan, USA - KBS M7-3 metaG (SPAdes) (version 2) | ecosystem: Host-associated > Plants > Roots > Rhizosphere >... | reverse complement strand
CCTGCAACAGATGCAGTATCAGCAGCAATTCGCCAGTACGCGCAGTGCGGTCGACCAATTCGCCGATACGCACCCGCGACTGGACGAACTTGGGGAAGTTATCAAGCGAGAGCTGGCGAGTGGTTACCCGCTTGATGAAGCCTACCGAAGGGCAGAGTTACTCCATCCTGCCACACACGCGGATCAGACCCGCACCACACCGGCTCAGACCCGACAGTTAACCGACCGATCGATCTCTGGCAGTCCTGCCGTGGCTCCCTCAAACGGAGCGGTACGACGCAAAGATCCGAGCAAGTCACCTCGAGACGCCGCCGCCAATGCGATGCGGGCGTTTGGATTGTCATGAACCCTTAGTGTGGAGCGCACATGCCCAATATTACCACGGCTGCTGGCTATCAGCAGGTGCTGTCTATGGCACTGGAAGATCGTAGCTCAGGCTACCAAGACCTCGTCAGCAACAACAATGCACTGCTGGCGGTGATGAAGAGGAAGGGGCTTTGGAAAACCTATTCCGGCCCAAAAATCCGCGAGACGCTGCAAGTCGGCAAGCAATCCGCGCAGTGGTACTCGGGATATGATCAGCTGCTTAACCCGGCGATCGATTTGTTTAACGACGCCTTCTGGGATCCGAAGATGGTCGTCGTCCCGGTAGTGCTGTCGTACCAGGAGATCCTTAACAACCAGGGCCAGGCGCAGCTGCTCGATGTTTTCGAGAGCTACATTTCAGCCGCCGAGCGTTCGCTCGAGGATGCCATGGATGCCGCCATCTACTCGGACGGCACCGCCAACGGCAACAAGCAGCTGACCGGCCTCGCCACGGCTATTCCGGTGACGACAACGAGCGGCACCTATGGCGGTATCGACCGCGGCCAGGCCACCATCTGGCGCACTACTACGTTCGACCCGCACGGCACTGCCGGCACGGTGTCGCTCGCCACCTTCGGCACGCAAGTTACCTCCACCACCATCCGCCCCATGCTCAACTACGCGATGATGAAGCAGAGCCGCGGGCGTGATTACGCGGATCTGTTGATCATGTCTCCCGAGCACTACGCAGCCTACGACGCCGCAACTGTCGCCATCCAGCGTCAGCAAGGCTCAACGACGCTCGGTAGCCTCGGGTTCTCGGCGCTTGAATATATCGGCGGCGGCAAGCGGGCCGAGATCGTACTCGACGGCGGCATTGGCAGTAATATGCCGGCGAATACAACGTTCGGCATCAACACCGACACGCTGCGCATGCGCTACCACCCGAACCGCAACTTCGACAAACTGTTCGACGGTGAAGGAATGATGCCGATCGACAAGGACGCCATTGCGCAGTTCATTGGTTTCATGGGCGAGCTGACTATGGTGAACCCGCTATTCAACTGGCGTCTGTACGACAGCAACCCGGCGGCCTGAGTAAGCCGAACAGCTAACAGGTTGTCGAGTGTATCGGGGCCGCTAACGTGTAGGTCAAAGCCTTCCTTCCACGAAGGCGGTCCCGGACCATTATCAAGGGAAGGAAGAGCTACCTATGCAGTATGGACAACGTCAACATCCCGACGACACGCTGGTTGTCGTTTTCAAGTACATACCACTACAGAATATGGGCAAGACGCTCGAGGCGGGCAGGCCGATCTACGACGACACCGAGCAAGTCGAAATCCGTTCCGCCGGCTCGCGCGAAGTCAAAGTGTTTCCCGCTACTGAATTTTGCGGTTGGGTTGATGACCCCGAAACCGGCGAGCAGCGCAAGTGGACATACGCCGAGCGTTTTTCGGCGCAGTATCAGAAGTTCAAGGCTAATGCGGTGCAGACCAAGTCAGGCACGCCACTGACGGCGGTGCCATTCCTCACCGACGGCAAGCGCGCCGAGCTGCGTGCGCAAAATATTTACACTGTTGAGGCACTGGCGGCGATCGAGGGCGCCGAGCTGAAGAACCTCGGGCCTGGCGGGCGCGAGTGGAAAAACTCCGCTGCCGAATATCTCGAGACAACCAAGATCGGCGCTCCCAACATGCAGATGCAGGCCGAACTGGAGGCGCTGAAGGCCCGCAACGCCATCCTGGAAGAGGACAACGCAGCGAAGAAAGAGCGCGAGGCCGAAGAGGGTGAGTTCGCCGGCATGACGCTGGAGGGGTTGCGCGAGTTCATCAAGATCCACACTGGCATGCCGCCGCAAGGCAACTGCAACCGCAGAACGCTGGTGCGGATGGCGCAGGAGTGTTCGCCGAAGAAGGTGGCGTAGCATGACACTGTTGTCGGTGATTAAGGACGTATGCGCGACGGTTGGCGTTGTTGTGCCGACTTCGATCTTCTCCAACATCACCGCCAACCGCACCATGCAGGAGATGCTTTCGCTAGCCAACGAAATGGCGCAGCGCATTTCTTACGACTACCGCGACTGGACTGCACTTAAGGCGGTCGCGACGTTTCCTGGAGCAACATACGTCGACCCGATCGATGGACTTACCAAGTTGCAAACCGCCTTCAATCTGCCGGCTAACTACAAGCGGCTGCTGCTGACATCTAACGTGTGGCGCTCGACATCAACGCACCAGCCGATGCGGTTTGTGCCCGACAGCGACGAGTGGCTGGTACGGCGCACGGCCAATGCCACTGACAGTGCCTGGGGCGAGTGGACGATCATGGGCGGCAAGATCCATATCTTCCCCGCCATGGCCGTCGGCGTTAGTGCCACTTTTGCTTACCTCGATAAAAACTGCGTCAACCTGACAGCAGGCGGGCGCGGTGATGCGTTTATGGCCGACACCGACACGTTTGTACTTGATGAGCGCACCTTAAAGCTGGGGATGATTTGGCAATGGAAGGCCCAGAAGGGGTCGCCGTATGGCGAGGACATGGGCACCTATGGCGATGCCATCACCAACATGCTGGGTTCGGATAGCCCGGGGCCAATCATTATCGGCCGCAGGACAATCTCGGATAGCGTGCAGACGGCAATCCCGACGCAGACCATCACTGTGCCAATATACCCTGTTGGTCCTTACCTGGGCACGCCATGAGCATCCATCAGGCCTTTCGCCGATCGCCGGTGCCGCAGCAGGTGGCGCAGCAACTGCGCACCATTACTATTCCGGCGCCGACGCGAGGGCTGATCCTGAACGAGAACGAGAGTTTTATGCAGCCTGGCGCTGCACTGGTGCTGGACAACTGGGCGCCCACCATGAAGGGCATCAAGCTGCGCGGCGGCTGCATAACGTGGTCGACGTTACCGGAGACAACGCCGGTGATTTCGATGTTTCAATTCATTAGCGGCAATAATCAGCGCATGTATGCCGGCAACATCAACAAGCTCTATGACGTTACGGCCGCAACGCCGACGATGATCAAATCAGGCCAGACATCCGGCAACTATGTAGCGAGCCAGCTCGCAAACCAAAGCGGCGACCACATGCTGGTGGCGAACGAGGGCGGCGACTATCTGCTGCACTTCGACGGCACCACCTGGACGACACTTAACGCCAGCCAGATCACCACTAACCCTGTCATAACGCCGCCGCCGACGTGCGCGACGGGACACAACCTGACCTATGTGTGGAAGTACCGCGGGCGCTACTTCTTTATTGAAGGCGGCACGATGAATGCGTGGTATTTGCCGACCAATGCCTTCCAGGGCCAGCTCAACCTAATCCCGCTTGCCGGCGCCGCCACCAAGGGCGGCAAGCTGCTGTGTGGCTTCACCTGGAGCCTCGATGCGGGCGACGGCATTGACGACAAGTGTGTGTTTCTGACCGACCAGGGCGAGTTGCTGATTTTCACCGGCTCGGATCCGTCGACGGTCGCCAACTGGCGCCAGGAAGGCCGCTACCAGACCTCGGTGCCGCTCGGCATGAACGCCTACACTGCCGTGGGTGGCGATATACTCATCGCGACCGTCGACGGCATTATCCCCATCAGCGCATCGATCACCAAGGACAGTACGCAGCTCGAGCTGGCCGCTATCACCCGCGCCGTCAAGCCTATGTGGCGCGACATGGTGAACGCCAAGCGATCGTACCCGTGGACAATGTGTAAGTGGGACGAATACGGCGGCATGTTTGTCACCTACCCCGGCGGCAATCCAGGCAGCTGGTATTGCGGCGTGGTCAACATCGCCACCGGCGCCTGGACACGCTTTGTCGGATGGGACGCCATGTGCTTCTGCCGCATGCGTGGCGATATGTTTTTCGGCACCCAAGGCGGCAAGATCATGCAGGCCGATCGCACCGGCTACGACGATGGCGTGCCGTACACCGCGACAATGGTGGGCGGGTGGGAGATGTTTTCCTCGCAATCATCAACGCTGGTATGGCGCCAATCGCGTGCGGCGTTTTCAGCCCGCGCCGGCGAGCCGTTTCAGCCGCAACTGTCCTGCACCACCGACTACGTCATTGTTATTCCACCGCCGCCGTCCGCGGCGCCGGATCCTGGCGTGCTGGATGTCTGGGACCAAGGGCTATACGGTCCGACGCCTGGCTGGACGCCGCCGTGGACGCCGGCCAATCCGTTCCCCGCAGTAGGTGCGCCGTCGGCGCCAGACATCGCGCAGTACGCGCAGTGGGATCAGCCGGCACCGTCGGCGCCTACAGTGCGCTCCACCATGTGGGTGTCGATCGGCTACACCGGGTTCAGTCATGCGCCAATCTGCCAGGTGACGGTGGCGCAGCAGGCGCGGCCGGAAGTGGAATTGATATCGATTGCTGCGACGTTTGAACCCGCTGGCGTCAACGTCTAGGGAGATGCGTTATGCCTGCCATGGGCGATCTGTTTGCGCCGGCGTACCGCGCCAATGACCCTGCCTCTGTGCAGGAGGTGAACGACTGGCAGAACCGCGTCTTTAACGTCAACGACATCAATATCGAGCAGACCCGCAAGCCGGTAGCGTTCAGCACCGGCAACCCTGGCGGCATGCTTGACCCGGAGGCGCTGCGGGTGCGGGCGCAGGGTGGGCCGTATGACTTCGACGCCAGGCGCAATGCTATTGCGGCACAAGTAGCGGCACAGCCGGTAGCGCAGCCGACCGGCCAGCAATCCTACTACGGCCAGGGTGGCACTGTCCCGACGGCAACCGGCGGCACCATGCCTGTCATGGGCGGCTACGACAGCCTCGGCGGGCCATCTAACCCATATGGCGGCCTGAGCTTGAGCGACTGGAATACGTTTGTCGGTCATGTCGGGCTGGACGCCGCCAACAAGTGGGCGGCACAGAACGCGTCGAATACGCCGGCATATCAGCCGTCGGCATATCAGTCGACCTATCAAGACAGCTTCGGCGGCGGGCCAGCAGGGGATGCACCATAATGGATCTAGCCAGCGGCTACTCCGACAGCATCAATTACGGCAACGGCTACACGCCGCTCGCCACTGGTGCGATCAACAACAACAACGCGGACTATCTGCGCAACCAGATGGCGGTGGCGCTGATGGCGCAGGCTTACAACCCCTATGCCAATAGTGGCGGCAGCTTCGGCGCGCAGCCGGCGGCCTATGCGGCGCAGGGGGCGGCCTATACCGGCGCGACCGGTGGCAACATCTACGGCGGCAACAGCTTCAGCGGGTGGCCCGGCGGCGGCGGCGGTGGAGGTGGCGGCTATTATGACGACAGTGCGGGCCTCAGTTCGTCTACGGCCCCGAACGGCGGCTACGACCAAGCCGGCGCGCAGGCGTCAATGTGGGGCGGCGGCATCGGCAGCGATCGGGGCCAGTCGCCCAACCAGCCCGGCAACGCGCCAATCCCCTCGTTCTGGCAGGGCGTACGGGACTGGACCGGGATGACGTCGGGAGCGCCGTCGTACGAGCCATCGCCACAATCTTACGGCCCCGGCTACTTCGATAACACGTTCGGCTCGGCCTACGACCAGCAGCAACGGCAGATCAACGGCCGCATTGGGATGCAGACCCCAAACAGCTACTTCAATACCTTGACAGGCAACAATCCTTATCCCGACCCCGCGACCCCGCAAATGCCGTCGCAAGGCGGCTACACTTACGGGGGCGCTACCGGCGGCCTTAGCGCGCAGGACTATGCGACGTTCTCGCGCGCGGTCGGCCCGGAGGCCGCGCAGAAATGGCTGGCGGAGCGCGGCGGCGCACCGCAAGCGCCGCAGACGCAGATGCAGATGCCCGACCAGCAACGCTTGCTCGGCTACAACCCGCAAGCGCCAATCCAGAACAGCTTCGCCGGCCGCTACCCGCAGGGCATGGCACCTTCTTTTGACGTGCCGGCGCAGACCCAGCAGGGCATCCAGGATCTACAGCGCACGCTGGGTACCATCGACAGTGCCACCGGCAACCAACCCGTCCAGCCTTACGGCGGCGAGCTGCCGCCGTTCTGGCAGGGCGCGCGCGACTTCTTCGGCATGGGCGCGCCGCAGCCGACGCCTCCGCAGGATACTTGGTCGAACAGGAGCTGACATGGCAAGCGATGGCGCAAACGACTATTCGGCCGAGATCAACCGGCGGGCCGAACTTGCCGCGATGGAAGGCGGCGGCGGTTATGACCAGGCTGCCGCGCAGGCATCGATGGGCGCACCGCCGCAGTACGCCGGCGGCGGCCAGCGTGATGCCATCGCGCAGGCCATGATGGCGCAGCAGGCCCAGCAACAGGCCATGATGGCGCAGCCGCAGCAAACAGCACCGCAGGGTGCTGGCGATGGCGTCTGGCGCGGCGGCATGGTCGCCTACAACTCGCCGGAATACGCGGACTGGGAGCGCCAGATGGTGCAACAGCAGCAACTGATGCAGGCCTATCGCGAAAACCCATACCTGTTCCAGCAGGGCAGCGGCCCCGGCAACAGCGGCATCGCAGGCCCAGGCGGCGCACCCAGTGGCGGCTTCAGTGGTGGCGGTTACGGCCCGTTCGGCGGCGGCAATACCGCGGTAGGTCCGAACGGGATCAGCGCCAACGAGGCCAACCAGGCGGCCAACGCGCCAAACGCCGCTCCTGCCCCCTCTGGCTGGGGTGCGCAACAGGGGGTTGCAGACTACGGCGGCATCACCGGCCCCACCAGCGCAGGCATTACCGCCGGGACCGCTATGGCGAATGGACCGGGGATGACGATGGGTGGGCCGAGTTCAGGAACGTCCTTCAGCGGCGGCTGGGGAGGGTTTGGCCTGGGCGCGCAAGGCGTGCCGGGCCTTAACGCCACACCCGGCCTGGGGATGAACCCCGGCTGGGGCGGCCTGAACGGGCAGGCGCTGGCGGCGGCGATCGCGGCCAATCCCGGCCTGATGATGTCGATGGATCAAGCAACGATGAACGCCATGAACATGGCCCCAAGCTACGGCTACGACAGCAGTGGCAACGGTCTCGGCGGCAGTGTCGGCGGCGGTATCGGTGGTTCAGGTGGTGGCGGCGGTGGCTACGGCTTCGGCATCGGACCCGGACCTGGCGGCGAGAACAGTGTCGGACCCGGCGGCGAGGCAGGGCCTTACTGAGGATAAACCATGCTCGACTACGTCTATGGATACGACGACATCGTCTCGCAGTTCGTGGCCACGCTGGTTCCGGCGTGGCAAGGTCGCGAGCTGCCGCCGATGACGGCGACCATAGGCATAATCGCCAGGGACGACGCGCAGGCTCCTGGCCGGCTGGTCGCCGGCATCCTCTACAACAACTACGACAAGCAGGCCGGTGTCATTGAGATGTCGGGCGCGGCGCTGCCTGGCGTCAAGTGGCTGACGCGGCAAACCATGTGGCGCGCCTATCAGTACCCGTTTCTACAGCTCGAGTGTCAGATGGTAGTCAATCGCGTGCCGGCCGACGACAAGAGCCAGTTGCGGCAGCTGATCGCCTTCAATTATGAGCCGACGCTACTGCCGCGCATGCTCGGTCGCGATCGTGATCTGGTAGTGTGCCGGCTGACGCGCGAGGCCTGGGAGGCCAACAAGTTCAATCGCCGGCGTGATGTCCTGCATGTCGCAACCGAAAAGGCCGCATAATGCCCGCTCAATATCTTGATCCGAGATCCGATCAGCAGCGCAACGACATCACTACGGCGCTGATGAACATCCAGAACCCGCCGCCGCAGACGCCAATGCCGCAAATGCCGCAGATGCCCATGGGCGGCGGTGGCATTCCGCAGCAGGGTATGCCCGCCCCAGGCGGAATGCCGCCGCAAGGGGCGCCTATCGGGCAGCCAATGCCGCCACAGGGGATGCCTGGGATGATGCCGCAGCAGGGCATGCAGGCGCCCATGGCGCAACCACAGCAACCAATGATGCAGCAGCCAATGCAGCAACCGATGCAGAGGTAGGCCATGAGCTTTCTATTCGGCGATCAGCCAACACCGCCCAACCCGCTGCAGACCGCGGCGGCGCAGACCGGCACCAACGTCTCGACAGGCGTTGCTAACGCCTTTTTGAACAACGTCAACCAGAACACGCCGGATGGCTCGCTGCGCTATGACGTAACGGGCAACTATGACTGGACCGATCCGTCGACCGGGTCGAAGTACTCGCTGCCGACGTTCACCTCGACGCAGTCGCTGTCGCCGCAGTCGCAGGCGATCAGGTCACAGACTGACGCCGCCAAGATGAACCTGGCTGGACTGGCAAATAGCCAGAGCGCCAGCATTTCTAATTTACTCGGCACCGCCTTCAATCCTTCAGGCGCGCCGGCAGGCGGCAACGCGCAAAACCTCGCCAACATTCCTGGCGCGCAGACATCATACGCCTCTGGCGGTCCTATCCAGTCATCGCTCAGTGGCGACTACGGCGACATCACACGCAGTTATGGCCCAGAGGACAATTTCTCGGCCGATCGGCAGCGGGTTGAAGATAGCCTGATGCAGCGCATGAACCCGCAGTTGCAAATCGAGCAGCAACGGATCCAGCAGCAGCTCGCCGACCAGGGCATTAGATACGGCTCGCAGGCTTACACCTCGGCCATGGACAATTACTCTCGCCAGGCCAACGACGCGCGGTTTGGCGCCATTGGTCAGGCCGGCCAAGAACAGGCGCGCATGAACGCCATGGCGGCGCAGCAGGCCGAGTTCCAGAACGCCGCACAGCAGCAGGGTTACAACCAGGCGCTGGGCGCCGGCACGTTTGCCAACGCCGCGCAGGGGCAACAATACGCGCAGAACGCAGGCATGGCGTCGTTTGCCAATGCCGGCCTGGCGCAGCAGCTGGCGCAGCAGCAGTCTGTTTTCAATGCGCAGAACGCGCAGCGCAATCAATCCATGCAGGAGCAGTATGCGCAGCGAAATCAGCCGCTCAACGAGATCTCGGCGCTGATGAGCGGATCCGCGGTGCAGTCGCCTAATTGGCTCAACTCGCCGCAATCGCAGATCGCAACCACTGACGTGGGTGGGCTGATTAACACCAACTTTAATCAGCAGATGCAAAACTATCAGCAGCAGTCTGCCAACACCAACAACCTGATTGGCGGCATCCTCGGCCTCGGCGCCGGTGCGTTGAAAGGCGGTTACATCTCCGATCGGCGTGAGAAAGAAAACATCGACAAGATGGGCACGATCTTCGCGGCCGGCGACGACGGCGAGAAGCGCGAGCTGCCGGTTTATCAGTACAGCTACAAGAAGGATCCGGCATCGACGCGGCACGTTGGCCCGATGGCGCAAGACGTGGAGCGCATCGAACCCAAGGCGGTCGCCGAGCACGAGGGCGTTAAGTACATCAAGCCCAAGCACCTGATGGGCAGCATACTGAGGGCGGCGTGATGGCAGAGCCAACCCCACTTTCATCGTTCTTTTTCCAGAACGATCCCAACATCAACGCGGAGCTGCGCAAGCGCATTGCTTTGCAGATGATGGCCTCCCAGGGCAAGTTCCCCAAGACGATCGGCGAGGGCCTGTCGGCGATCGGGGATGCGATCGGCGACCGTGGCATAGCATACCAGCTAGGCCAGCAGGATCTCGCCATGCAGGGGCTGAACCCGCCCGCGGCAGGCGCGACAGGGCCGCAGGCCTACTCCAACGTCCGCATCCAGGACGAGCCTGGCGTGCAGGCCATCAACGCCGCCAGCGGGCCATCGATCTCGCCAGTGGCGCCGTCAGCCATTGCGCAGCAACAGCCCCGGCCTGCCTCGCTACCGCCGGCCCAGAACCAGGTGGTGGCCCCTGGGGCGACCCCCGCGGAGGGTGGGTTTAACGAATTGGACGCCGCCGGCGCCGCAGATCCTACCTTTGCCCGTCAGCGCGCTATTGGCGGCATTGAGAGCGGTGGCAGTCGTAATCCCTACGCTACGCTCGGCGCTGTCACGCCGTCGGGCGATCGTGCCTACGGCAGGTACCAGGTGATGGGCGCCAATATCGGCCCCTGGACGCAGGCGGCGCTCGGCCGATCGCTGACGCCGCAGCAGTTTCTGGCCGACCGGGACGCCCAGGACGCCACCTTCAACAAGCAATTCGGCGGCTACGCTGACAAGTATGGCGAGGAGGGCGCCGCCAAGGCCTGGTACGCCGGCGAGCGTGGCATGAACAACCCCAACGCCACCGACCAGCACGGCCGCTTGACGGTCGCCGGCTACGGCCAGGACTACATCAACCGCCTCGGCGGGGGCGACCCCAGGAGCGCCATAACGGCGCAGATGATGGCCCTCGCACCCACGGGTGCCGGCGGTGGTCCCGGAGGCCAGCCAGCGCCGCCGGCGCCAGTGCAGGTGGCGCAGGCACAGCTGCAGCCCAGGAACCCGCAGCGGACGGTTAACGACATCCAGCCGGCGCCAGCACAGCAGCAGTATCCGCCTGGCTACGTTCCGCCGCCGGCCGAGAGGCCCCAGGGGGCGCCTGTCATCCAGCCGACGCCGCGCGAGGTGGAGTTGAGCACCTGGGCGGCACAGCAGGCCGCCAGGGGCAACCCCTACGCCGCCGCCAAGGTGGCGGCAGAGCTGGGGGCGCTACAGAAGAACCGGGAGATCCGGCAGAACGAAGCCAACAAGTACTACGAGGCACAGGTAGCCCGAGGCACCACGCTGGAGGCAGAGCGAACCAAGGGCATGATGGATCAGCCCAAGCGCCAGGTCGAAGTGGCAAAAGAGCAACAGGCGCTGGCTGATGCCAAGGAGAAGTCAATCCTGCAATCGCGCTTCGGCGGTCGCGAGCCGGCGGCGATGTTTACCGAGTTCGACAAGGAAAAGGACAGCGCAGCAAAGACCGTCAACGCCATAAACCAGTACGCCACAGTGCGGGATATGTTCGACAAGGGTGTTATCACCGGCACCGGCCAGGGCTGGAAGGTCAGTGCCGCCAAGGTGGCGGCAGCCTTCGGCATCACCAGCGCAGGCGATGCCGTCGCGCGCACCGAGCAAATGCAGGCCGCACTACAGTCGACGCTCGGCCTCGCCATCGACACCATCCAGGGATCCGGCCAGAAAGTATCCGACGCCGACATGAAAATGGCGTCTGGCACGATCGGCGGCGACCCCGGCATGCAGGAGAAGGCCATCAGAGGCATCGTTGCACGGGCAGAGAAGATCGCCCGCAGCAAGCTCAACGAATACGAGGACCAGCGAGACTATTACTTCGGCGGCACCAACGCCGAGCGGCGCTACCAGATGCCTGTCCCTGAAACCGCGCCGCAGCCGCACGTCGAGACGTTGTTGAAGAACCGTAGCGACGACGCCGCCAAGGCCGAGTTCGATCAGCGGTTTGGCCCAGGCGCGGCCGACCTCGAGATAGCCCGCGCCAAGCGGCGGGAACGGCGAGGTGGGTAATGGGCATCTTTGACGAGGCCGATGCACAGGTAGCCGCCCAGAAGGCCGCGCAGGGCGCACCCACGGTGCCTGCCGGCAGTCTATTTGGTAGCGCGGGGCCGGCGGCGCCGGTGCTGGACAAGTACCAGCAGGCCGCCATTGCCGAGTACGACCGCAACCCGGCGCTCAAGGGTCTGACCGGCTACACCGCCAGGGTGGGCATGGGCATCCCTTGGTCCGACGAGCTGATGGCCGGCAACCCGCTGATGCTGGCCGAGGGCATGATCCGGCACGGCACCTTCAACCCCGCCGAGGCCTATCGCTACAACAAGGCGCGCGAGAACCTGCTCGGCCAGAAAACCCGCGAGAACACCGCCGGCCTCGGTGGCGCGCTGTCGGAGGCCACAGGCGCCCTGGCTACCGGCGCCGGCGTGCTGGGATCCGGCACCCGCGCCGCAGCCGTCACCATCAACGGGCGCACCATCCCGGCAGGCGCCGTCAACTGGGGGCAGAACGCCGTCAAGGCTACCGGCCTGGGAGCCTTTGCCGGCGCCGGTGAGGGGGATAGCCTCGAGGACCGCGCCAAGCACGGCATCATAGGCGGCGCCATGGGCGGCGTCCTGGGCGGCGCTGTGCTGCCTGCCGTTTCCTACGGCCTTCCTAAGCTAGCTGCCGCCGCCCAGCTGCCGCGGCTGCGCGACCCACAGAAGATCGCCACTGAGCAGGTGTCCAAGGTGGCGCGGGACGCCGGTGTCACCATGGCCGAGCTGGAGAACCGCATGGCTGCGGCCAGGGCGGCGGGCCAGACCGATTACACGATTGCCGACGCCCTCGGCTACGAGGGGCAGCGCAAGCTGGCGGCAATGGCGAAGGTGCCAGGACCGGCGCGTCAGCAAGCGCAAGAGTTTCTGTCCGAGCGCGACCTCAACATGCCGCAGCGCGTCGGGGAGCAAGTTGGCAAGCACTTGGGCGCGCCGCATACCGCGGAGCAGGCATCCAAGGAGCTGATCGATCGCGCCTCGGCCGACGCCGCGCCGCTGTACCGCCAGGCCGAGCAGGTGCCGACATGGAACGAGACTATCCAGCGCATTATCGATGACCCGATTTCAAGGCGAGGCCTGGCGCATGGCGTCGAGCTACAGCGCCTGCGCTCGCTCGGCACCGACCGGCCGTTTAACCCGACAGACGCGCAAATCACCGGCTTTAACGCCGCAGGCGATCCAATCATCACCGGCGTGCCCAACGCGCAAACCCTGCACACGCTCAAGGTGGGCCTCGATCGCATGATTGAGGGCGAGATCAACCCGCAGACCCACAAGCTGACCGCCAGGGGCAATGCCATTGATGGCGTGCGGCGCCGACTGCTGGAGCAGATGGACATCGAAAACCCGATGTATCGGGAGGCGCGCCAGGCCTATGCCGGCCCGATGCAGGTCAATACGGCGATCGACTTCGGCCGAGCCATGCCAACCACCGGCCGCGCCTCTGACAACATCCTGCACCTTGATCGGATGAACCCGGCCGCACAGCAGGGCGTGCGGATTGGCTATGCCGACAAGGCGCGGGCGGATCTCGAGCGCACCGGCAATATCCCGACCTACCTGCGCGAGAAATCGCACAAGGGACAGGCCGAGCTGGAGCGACTGTCGCCGCAGGGGCCGGCCACACTGCGCGAGGCCCTGGCGCGCGAGGAGATGATGCAGCGAACCTCGCGGGAGGCGCTCGGCGGTCCAAAGACGGCCGAGAACCTCGCCGACATGGCAGGCGGGCCAGGCGGTATGGAAGCCTTGGGCCTGGCCGGCAACGTGATGACGGGCAATATTCTGGGCGCCACGCGACAGGCGGCCGAACTGGCAAAACGCCTTGGCACCGGCGAGAGCGAGGCGCAACGCACTGCTATCACCAACATGCTGCTGGCGCGGGATCCGGCTATGGTTCGCGCCATGCAGGAGCGCATCGCCGATTACGAGCTACGTCGCCGCGGTGTTAATCCGTTTGTCAATCGGCCTCCGCGCTATCCGGTAGGCCAATAGGAGACTGCAATGCCTCGCGACGGTTCAAACATCTATCATCGTCCGCCTGGCACGGACGGCATCCCCAACTACACGATCGAAAGCGCAAAATACAACGCCAACGTGGCCGACGTCGAGCAGGATCTCAACCTGCCGCGGCCGATCGTGGCCGGTGGCACCGGGGCCAACAACGCACTGGACGCGCGCACCAACTTGCAGGCAGAGGTGGCCGCTCAGGTGGTTACCAATTACGACACCCAGATATGGGAAAACGGTTCCTTTTTTTCCGCAGCCGGTGCGACCGGAGCGCCGAATGGACACGCTTTTAGCGGCACCGCCATTGTCGCGGACCCCACTATACGCGACTTCGTTATTCTGGAAGCGCACGACATTCAGGACAGCGCGACACCGGGCAAGATTTACCGACGTGAAAAGCGCACGACATGGGGTTCGTGGACGGCAGCCAGCACCGTATCCGACAGTCTGACGCTGCAGGGCAATCCGGGCCTGATTTTACAGGCGACCATCCCGCCCGGCACCGGCACCAACGACCTTGCAAGTTATGTCGGACCGACAATCCGCTGGACAATACGGATGGCGGACGGCACGGAAGGTGGTGGCAACAGTGGCTCGAATTTCTCGATTTACCGCTTCAACGATGGCGGGACGTTGAGCGGCCATCCACTTCTGATCAATCGGGCGACCGGAGCCATCACGACCGAAGGGACATCGTTCACCGTTGGCAATGTCACCGACGCCACGCTCAATGTCTCGGGAGGAGGTGGCAACTCTTTCATCGTCCAGAACCATGCCGGTGGTGGCAGTGCCAATTACATCTATGGTCGCGTCGGAGGGTCCAATCGCTGGACGATGAGCCTCGGCGATGCCAGCGGGTTTGAAAACTTCTCGTTAACCCGGCACAACGACAGTGGCACCGCAACCGGGATTGCGATCACGATCGCCCGAAGCGATGGCACTACGCAGCTAGAAAAGTTAAAAGTGTTACCGGCCGGTACGACCGCTTCGGTTGCGCAGGCCGCAGCCACGGCTCAAATCGGTTTTAGCGGCACTGGCGTTGCGTGGCGGCCACTATCTGACGGTATTTTTCCAGCGGCATTCCAGAACGCCGCCGATACGCTCGTAGGCTATATCCAGACCTCGGCAACGACGACCAGCTACGCAACGTCATCCGACGCGCGACTGAAAGAAGATCTCAAGAGTTTTGATGCCGGTCATATCGTGGACGACACCAACGTCTATGACTTCTCTTGGAAAAGCACGGGGGAGCGCAGTTACGGCATGATCGCCCAGCAGGCCAACGAAGTGTATCCGGCGGCGGTAAGCTACATGAAGGATCAGGACGCTTGGGGAATAGATTATTCCAAGTACGTGCCGGTGTTGTTGCAGGAACTGAAGGCGCTGCGGGCGCGGGTGCGAGAGCTGGAGGGGCGGATTGATATGAAGCCGCAGCCTGCATGATACCGATGCTGGTGATGATCGTGCTGCACTCGGGATCCGGCATTGCGCTGGACCTGAACCCGCAGACCATCACCAATTTGCGCAACCCTGATCCGAGCATTGGGGCCTTCAGTCCCAACGTGAAGTGTCAGGTCAACATGCTCGACGGCAAGTATGTCACGGTCAAAGAGACGTGCGCAGAAGTACGCAGGCTGATGGAGGCGACGAAGTAAACGCGGGTGCAAGCTGGCTGGAGGCTTGCATTAAACGAAAGCCCTATACTTCGCCCGCTTGTGACAATAGGAGGCCGTCATGGCCGCAATGGCAATCAACGTGCTGTATTTCCTGATCGGGCTGATTGTGCTCGCAGGCGTGGTGTACTTGGCGATCTGGGTGATCGAGAGTTTTATCTACCTGATCCCGGAGAAAGTTAAGCAAGGCATCTGGGTCATCGTGCTGCTGCTGGCGCTGATTGCGCTAATCAGCGTGCTGGCTGGTGGCGGCGCGCCCTTTCACTTCCCGAGATAGGCTCGACGTGATGCCGCCACTGGACACTACGCAGCCGCAAATATGTAAGGGTTGCTGACGTGTACGTTGCCCATTGGTGGCTGGCGCTATTTGCGGTTATCGTGGTGGTCCTGCTCGCGCTTGGCGCGCAGATCATCTGGGGGTGAAGAGAAGTGATGAAGTTTCCAGACATCTTCGGCCGCAGACGCATCGCCGAGCTTGAGAAGGCTAACGCCAATCTCAACCGCCGCCTTCAGGAATGGGAAGATGAATGGAAACAGCGAATGCAGGCCACCGTGTGGTGCGCCGCCCTCGCCCAGAGTTCACCGCCCAAGGAAAGCACATAATGTGGAAGGCTTCACTGCTACTGCCGCTGTTGCTGACCGGCTGTCTCACGATCGAGGAGCAACGCTACATCGACGACAGCTTCAATGTCCGTACCTACACCCGCGCCCAAGTCGATGCGCTGAACGCGGAGGCGGCTTGCAAGGCATTGGCGCGCACGCTGGTGCAGATCGCGCGCTGCGAAGTGCGGCGCTAATCACTCGCCGATGAGATACTTGGTCGGCGTGCAGACCCACTTCGTCCCGTCCCACCTCTCGGTGTAACCCTCTACCGGGCAGGTCGAGGCGGGCAAAGGCGGCGCGGGCGGCACCGTGATGGTGCCGCAGATGCAGTTGTCGCCGGTGTATTGCAGTGCCTTGTTCGCGCCCATGCAGACCGGACACTTCATCGCCTGCGGCCTGGCGGGGGATGCCCACGCCAGCGCCAACAGCAGGGCCAGGACGAGCCTAGGCAACCGCGGCATTGCGGCGGCGGCGGTTCAGTCCGAACAGCGCCACGCAGGCGGCGATCAGGCCGGGGATGCCCGCGCCCGCGACCGGGCCGGGAACGGCGACTGTCGGTTCAACATCGATACGGAAGTGCTCAAAGTCGGTGATGCGGCCGCCGACAACGCGCAGGTCCAGATCCCAGATCCGCTCGCCGTTGATGGCGCGGAAGTCGAAGCCGTTCTGGCCGTTGGTGAGCAGCTGGCTGAAGTTGAAGTCCTTGAAAGTGCCGTCCGCCTCCAAAGCCGTCACACGAACGAACAGGGTGCCGTCCCCCACGATGGAGAAGATGTCCCTGGTGACGCCGAGCTGCGTCAGATTGGTCGAGTTAAAGACACTGATGTCCAAATCGACCGTGTTGAAGATCTTGATGTCGTTGCCGTTCTGCGATCCTGTGAAGGGGTTCAGCGGGTCTTGCGTGGGCGTCAGGTCGCGGAAGCGGACAACCTCGTCGTTCTGGCCGTTCAACCGGCCGAGGATCAGACGGTTGTCGAAGATGCTGGAGAAGATGACGTTGTTGCCGGTGCCGCCGAGGCCGGTGGTGTCGAGGATGATGTCGGCGCGGGCTGGGGCGGCCAGGGTAAGCAGGGTGGCGGCGGTCAATAGCCATTTGGTCATATGATGAACTCCGGTTAAACGTGTGATGAAACAATGCCGGCAGCTTACGCCGGTTCCTCGTTGTATTCCAGCCTTTCTGCCGTTATCTTAGCGGCACCTGTTGTGATGAACGGGCGGTATGGCGTAGAGACACCCGGCAATCAGTCCCCCTGAGCCGGGTGTTTTCTTTTTCGTTCCCCTTCGGTAAACGCCCTGACGCCAGTCTTGTGGGCGAGCAGGCACATTTCCATGAACTGCTGCTCCGACAGCTGGATTACGGCAGACCCGACGACGACCTCGAGCAGCAGCCCGTCGAGGATGATGCAGGCTGCTTCGCGGCCGTCCAGATCGGCGTAGTCGCAGGTGTCGATCGTGTCGACAATCAGCGTGTGCAACTTGTCCTTGAAGTGCCCCGACAGGTCTTTAATCATGCGCTTCATTTCTTTTCGCCTCCCGCTCTTCCCAGATCTCTTTGGCCTTTTCGGCCTTCTCGCGCGTTTTGATATTGGTCTGCACCCAAGTGATCAGCTTGCTAGATACGCGCACTACGGAATAACCGCCGTACGGATCTTCCTTGATCTCGTAAGTTGCTTTCATCCCGCCCTCCACTCGCTGATGATGGCAGCATAGATCAGGATCAAGATGCTGATCGTGATAGTGGCGGCCAGGATGTAGGTCAGGTCATACATTGCTCTGGTCCTTCCAGATCTTCGCCAACCATGGCGTTAATCTCTTTGTTGCTGACGAATACCCAGGCGGCAATCCAGATGCCGGTGGGCACAGTGGCGACGGCACTGTCGGGGTCTACTTCCACCGCCCCGCGCTGCACAAAGGGACGTTTGCACGCAATGATGCGGGCAGCTTCAATATGGTGGCTCATGTGGCGCTCCGGTTAAAACGAAGCAGTAGTCTGAGGCCGGCATTGACACAAGTCAATACTGGGACTAGCCTTAATACATTATGAGCAAACACCCAGCTGTAACCAAGCTACTTGCCGACATCGAGGCGTATCTCGACAAGACCGGCACTTCACGAAGCGCCTTTGGCCTCCAGGCCACGGGCGACGGCTATCTCATCAGTCGCATCGAGCAAGGCAGAACGCCAACGCTCGACACGATCGAGAAGGTCTACCGCTACATGGACCGCAAGACCAAGGCAGTACGTTCATCACACGCACGGAGAAATCATGTTACATAAAATACTCATCACGGCTGCGTTGCTGGCCTCGCCGGCAATGGCGCAGGACGTTGAATACATCACGCCGAAGATCCCGACCGAGGCCGAGAAGATCGAGGCTCTCAAGCTGGCCTATGCCCTCAACGGCAACAGCATGGTTGGCCCCACCATCGACCTCACCGACCCCAGGGTGCTGGAGGCGTACCGTAACGCGATCGCCGGCAACGTTCCCGACATCGCCATCGAGGACAGCGGACCAGGGGTATGGCCCAAGCTGGAGAAGCCCAAGCAAGAAAAGCTCGTCCACAACGTCTGCACCGCGCACGGCATGTATAAGCAATATTACGGCACTTCGTGGAGGTGCAAGCGATGAGCAAACTGCTGCACGTCAGAATAGACCTCAACGAGGCCAATGCTTTCGTCAGGCAACATCACAGACACCACATGCCCGTGGTTGGGCATTTGTTTTCATTAGGGGCATCTCTTGGGGATAAGATTGTTGGCGTTGCCATCACTGGCCGACCCGTCTCCCGAATGCGCGATGACGGCATGACTGTCGAGGTAACCCGGCTTTGCACTGACGGCACGAAAAACGCTTGTTCGTTTCTTTATGGAGCATGCGCGAGGGCCGCCTTTGCCTTGGGCTACAAAAGGATAGGAACCTACATTTTGTCCAGCGAACCGGGATCGTCCTTAATGGGGACCGGCTGGCGGCTGGTGGGTGAAACGGGAGGCGGCTCATGGACTACTCCAAGTCGCCCTCGCGTTGATAAGCATCCACTACAAACGAAAATGCTATTTGAGAAAGTGTTGCTATGACCGAATATATGCCCGAATACAAATTTGCCGCCATTGCCGAGCAGCTGATCGCCTCGCTAATCAAAGGCGCCGAGGACAACGTCAACGAAGCTAACGCCCTGCTCGACAGCGTCAGGATCCTGGGCGAGGAAATCCGCACGCACGTCGAGGAGCACACTAAGATGCTCAATGACGCTACCGAGCGCACCCGCGCTTACGGCGAGAAGGTGCTGAATGCCCACCGCGAGTTCATCAACGGCGGCAAGCATGAGGCCACTGCGCCATGACCGGCATCGTCTGGACCTCCGAGATCATCGCAGCCCTCCGCAGTCTGCATGCCGACAAGGCCCGCTACTCGTTCCGGGAAATAGCTGTAAAGCTATCGGATCAATTCGGTGTCACCGTGACGCGCAATGGATGCATAGGCAAGGCTGGACGGTTGGGCTTGCCCATGCGGGATGCCACGCCGCGCAAGTCAGCCGAGAAGGAGAAAAAGATGCGTGTTCGTGTCGACGCACCTATTCCGCCCAAGATTAGGAACAGAACAATCGGCCCCGGCATAGACATCATCCAGCTCAACCGCGACAACTGCCACTGGCCGCTCGGCCGGGTCGAGGATTATCCGCCGTATCTGTACTGCGGAAACCCTGCCGAGTTCGATCGGCCGTATTGTCATGCTCACTGTAAGAAAGCCTACAACTCTCCAACCAAGCAGTGGCAATGACAATAATACTCGCGATCGACCCTGGCCTCACCGGCGCCCTGGCGGTCTACATGACGGGCCTGCCCGATCGCGTGTCGGTCTACGATATGCCGGTGGTCGATGGCGAAATCAACCACCACCAACTCAGGCACATGATCCAGTCATGGGCGCCCGACGTGGCCTGTATCGAGCGTGTCGGCCCAATGCCGCGCGATGGCGTCAAGCAGGCCTGGCGTTTTGCCTCGGCCTATACGGCCGCGCGCGTGGTGGTGGCACTGCTGAATATTCCCACCACGCTGGTGACGCCAGGTGCCTGGAAGAAGGCCATGAAGGTGGCCGGCGGGCCAGACGGCAAGGAAGAGTGCCGCGCCATGGCGATCAGGATGTTTCCGGCGTGCGCAGAACACTTTGGCCGCAAGAAAGACGCTGGTCGCGCCGAGGCGGCCCTGCTGGCGGTCTACGCTTCACAACAGGAGAAAGGTCATGCCGCCTGATGATGACTGGTTCTTTGGAACAGACCCTGACTTCCTGCATCGAGCAGACAGCCCATGGACTTCGGTATTGGCAGCTCACAGCGTAGACAGCGCCGGCAAGGAAAGGCTGGTCTATAACGCCATCTGCGAGTATGGCCCGCACGGTTGCATCGCCGATGACTTACGCAGGGATTACCCATTGCTGCCTTACTCCACCATCACCGCGCGACCCTGCTCTCTCGATCGCAAGGGCCTTATCGTGCGCGGCCCTGATGCACGCATTGGCAAGTCTGGCAGTATGCAGCTGGTGATGCGTAAATCAAAATACGCCGACTACATCCTGCGGCCAGAGAAAGAAAAAAAGCCGCGCACCGGAAAGAAGAAAAGAGGTACTACCCCATGACTAACCAATATTTCACCCTGGTTTTCCAGGGCGACATTTGCGACTTCAAAGAACCGCTGAAAACGGAAACCGTATTCGGCGTCCCGTTTGCTGCTGGCGTTGGTGATGCCTTCGCGGAAACCGAACAACTGGAAGCGCAGCTTGTCAGCGACATACGCGCCGAAACGGAGATCGAACGATTGGAAGCCCGCATTGAGATGCTGGAGGCGGCGCTGCGGGAGATTGTTGACTACCCGAACATTGGCGAAATCTGCTGTGCGGCCTGCTCACTGATTGCCAGCGCCGCCCTCGCTGGTCATCAAACAAGATCAACAGGATTGAGTACCTCCCATGACTGAGAAGCAAAACACGCGCGAGATCATGGACAAAATCTATGAGATGACGCCCGAGGAAGTTACCCGTTTTTTGGGCGAGCATTTCCGGCGGCTTTGCAGCAAGCCACTGCCCGACGTTCAAACAACACCATCACAGGGGTCCAAATGACCATTGAATACGACCACCACTCCCCGTCCTCCTGTAACCTATTTGCGGCTGCGCCTGCCATGTGGGTGGCCGAAAAGATCCTGGGCGAGAAACGGCCAGGATCAGCCACCATGCACCGTGGCACCGCTACCGAGGCCGGCGTGGCACACGGTCTTAAAGACCTCAAGGCCGATTTGCCGGCGTGCATCAAGGTGGCGCAGTCGCAGTATGATGCGCTAATGGCGCTGTCTCCCGACGCCAGGCGAACCGCGTACCGCAATGACCTGGCGCCAATGGTGGCCTCTGGCCTCAAGGCGCTGCGGCCGTATGGCGAGCCATCCGAGCTACAGGGTCGCATGGAGTGGAAGCCCGACGAGCTAAAGTTTCCCATCATGGGGTACTTTGATTTCAAGTGGGCAAAGAAAGGCACGCTGGTGGAGTTCAAGACCACCGAGAAGATGCCGAGCACGATCAAATTTCCGCACGCCAGGCAGGCTGCGTTTTATGCCACCAGCGACAATATCGATACGCGATTGACTTACGTCACGCCGAAGAAGTGCGAGACATACCAGCTCGAGAATATCCGCGAGCATCGCCAGGCACTGGTGAACATCGCAAAGACGATCGAGCGGCTGCTGTCGGAAAGTGATGATCCACAATATTTCATCGATCACACGATCCCAGACCTTGACTCTTTCTACTGGAAGGGGCCTGCTGCTCGACAAATGGCTTATAAGTATTGGCGCGTCTAAAAGGACGCCCCTCCTCCGATCCTGGGTTCGCCAGGGTGGCATCCGCAGCAGGCCTTATTGCTGTATGTGAAAGAGAGAAACGCTATGTCTACAGGTAACGGACAACAGAAGAATATCTTTGGCTTTTCTACTGCTCCCTCCACCGGCGCCGACTTCACCCCCATCGTCAAGTACGACGCCCGCGCAGGCCGCGTGTTTCGCGTCGATCGTGTGCAGGGCGTCGACGGTTTTACCGGCGAGCAAGTCGACATCACCGCCATCTTCCGCGCCGTGTTCGATCTTGAGAACGTCGAGGTGGGCTGGATGCTGTTTGCAGCCGGCCAGGCACCATCCATGGTGCTGTCTCCTTTGGCTGACGTAGCCAGCAAGGGGTTTCCGGCACAGCCCTCTACCCTGCACAAGCAGGGCGTGCGGCTCTTGCTCAAGCTGGCCAAGGCCTGTGGTGGCGACAAGCCGGTGCGGGAGATTGCGTCGGTTGCAAAAGCCTTCCTCGGCGCCATCGAGCAGCTCTACCTCACCTACCTCGATGAGCGCGAGAAGAACAAGGATGCGCAAGGCAAGTATCAATTGCCTGTGGTGTCCCTGCTCAAGACCGAGCCGGTAACGAGCGGCAGCGGTGCGCAGAAGAGCACCAACTATCGGCCGACGTGGAAGATTGATGGCTGGGTGCCGCGGCCGGAAGATCTCATCTACATGCCGGCAGCGCAGGCGGCTGCTGCACCTGCTGCACCTGGTGCTGCACCCGCTACGGGATCCACCCCCGTACCGCCGCCGCCGGATTATTCCGCGGCCAAGCCGAATTTGGCTGACGACTTCGGTTAAGCGGGTCTAAAACAAAAAGACCGGGAAGGGGCGTCCATCCCTTCCCGGCCTTACCCATGATCTTGTCGTTACCCGCAATCACAGGTGTTCCCATGGATATAGCCGATAGAGAACGGTTAATAAAGCTCATAGGCATGCTCGGTTCCGAGCACGATGGCGAGCGCGCCAATGCTGCCGCGTTTCTGCAAAAAATGGCCGCCAAATACAAGATGACCATCACCGAGCTGATGGGCCAGGTGGGCGGCGGCGCCCCCAAGGTGATCTATAAGGAAAAGATCGTGGTCAAGGAAGTATACCGCGATCGGCCGTCTGAACCTGATCCCAATCTCGACTTCACCGATGTCGACAGCCCCCTGCTGCAACGCCTGAAAGAGGTGGCCGCCAAGCCGGCCGTCGCCGTGCGCTTGCTCAGTGATTTTGAGGTCAACTTCACCAAGGACGTTTCGCAACGCTACGACTACGACACCCAGCTATCCGATAAGCAGCTGGTCATTGTCGAGCGCATCCTCGTCAAGGCATCGAGGTTCTTCAAATGGTAGACTTCAACGACGACTTCGCAGCACCCGGACAATGGGCACGCCAGTATCGCGAGATAGGCCTGCAAATCATGCCCGGCTGGATGCCGTCGGAAGTCTCCAAAGGACAGTCCTGGAAGCGTCCCAAGGTCAAGGACTGGCGCCAGTACCAGGACGTGCTGGTCACCGACGAGGTGTTCCTGCCCTGGTACGGCCCCGGTGGCGAGCATGTCAGTCGGCCCAACATGGGCACCATCTGCGGCCGCGCCTCCGGTAACCTCTTCATCGTTGACCTCGACAGCCACAAGACGCCAGCCGCCGAGGCTTGGTGGAATGGCGTGCTGGCCGTGCATAACAACAACATGCCGCTGGAGACGGCCGAGCAGCGCACCGGCGGCGGGGGACGCCAGATCCTCTTTTACGCTCCACAAGGTTACCGCACGCCCACCTGCAAAACCTCCATAGGCGTGGACATCCGCGGCCAGGGCGGGTTTGCCGTGCTCGCCCCCTCCATCCACGATAGCGGCGCCAGCTACGCCTGGCTCGATGGGCTAGCGCCGTGGGACGAGGCCGGCATCATGATGGCCCCGGAGTGGCTGCTGCGCGAGATAGAGGCGCTAGTGGCCGAGCATGGTGGCACAGACCCCTCGGCCAGGCCAACGCATCAGTCAGGCGCCGGCGGCAACGGGCAGGCCTCCTACGATGGCTTTGGGCACCAGACCGACCTGCGCGAACAAAAGATGACCGAGCTGATCTGGGGCGCCGTGGTCGACTGGCGCCGGGAGGCCGGATCCGAAATACCCGATTTGAAATTCCAACTGGCCAAAGAGGCCGAAAAGTACCTGGTCTACGAAGGCCTCGTCAGCCCCAGAACCTTCAACCCCGGCAACTTCTCCAAGGCCGAGATGCTGGAGCGGGAGGGCCGCGGCCGTGGCCTGTTTCATGTGAAATGGCAGTACGCCATGCGGCTGTGGAACACCAAGGTGGCTGAGGAGGCCGGCAAGCCGGGGAAGGATAAAACTGGAACCGGAAACGCAGGGGCCGGAAGTAATCCTTGGGCAGATGAGTTCGCCAAGGCCAATAACAACGCCAGCCAACCAGGTGCCACTCCGGACATCTACCCCTACCTCAACGTCGACCAGATCATGGACAAGCCAGACCCGGTCTGGATGGTCGACGGCCTCATCAACGAGAAGGCGCTGGGGTTCATCTTCGGCCCGCCCAGTTCGCTCAAGACCTTCATAGCCCTGGACCTGGCGCTGTCGATCGCCACCTCGCTGCCGTCCTGGTGGGATCGCGCCATCAGCCGCCCAGGCGCCGTCATCTATCTGTGCCGGGAGGGTACTTCATCCTTCAAGTTCCGCATTGCCGCTTGGGAGGCGCACCGCAAGGCCAAGGCCAGGGGTGGTAAATTCTACCTCATTGAACACCCCACCAACTTCATGAACGGGGCCGACGTGTTCAAGGTCATCGAAACCATCAAGGCCATCGCGGCAGTTGCCGGCGTGGCGGTGTCGGCCGTGTTCGTGGATACCGTCTCCAGGGTGCTGCCTGGCGCCGAGGAGAACCTGCAAAAGGACATGAGCCTGTTTGTCGGCGCCTGTGAGTACATCCAGACCGCCTTCGGCTGCATCGTGGTGGGTCTGCACCATACCAACAAGAACGGCGCCATTCGCGGATCTACCGTCATCCCCGGTGCCGGCGACTTCCTGATAGAGACGCGCCGCGACATTGGCGCCGAGGTGGGGTCGATCGTCCTGCAAAAGGTCAAGGATGGCGAGGACGGTCTCGAGCTGCCGTTCAAGGTCACCAAGGTGGACCTGCCAGGCATCGTGCCCAGGACATCCCTGGTGGTGGATCCGACGGGGGCGGCGCGCGCTGCTGGCTCAGGCATGGCCGGCGGGGATGCCGCCATGCCCGACATCGTGGTCTGCCGAGAGATCCTGGCTGCTCTGGCGCTGGCCTGGTTCCAGAAGGTGCCGTGGTGCAAATCATACAATGGCGAGCGCCCCGCAGTGAACATGATTGCCGGAAGATGGCAGCTGAAAAAGGACGTGGTGAAGCGTCTTCTGGAGCTGTGGATGGCCAATGGCGTGGTCGAAATCGCAGTCTATGACAGTCGCAAAAAACTATCGGGATACCGCAAGCTTATAGATCTCTAGTTGACGGAAGTGGCGGAAGTGCATTGGAGTTGAAAATCACTTAGCAGGGGTACTTCCGCAAAACGACATTGAAAAGAAAGGGGAATTAGCTCCGCGGAAGTGCGGAAGTGTTTTTTACGGAAGTGTGCGGAAGTGTATTCGTAAGTCCTTGATATCATTCAATTCGCGGAAGTGTGAGTGAACCACCCCTACGGGGGGACTTTTGGGTGTCCCCCGCGTAGCTGGGGCACAACTTATGAGGGTAATGACCATGAACGTTAAAATCAGAAACCTGGCGCTGATCCTGGCGCAGTACGACGCCGCCAAGGATGAGGCGACTTACCTGCTGGGCGACCTGAACCGGGCAGAGCAACGGCGAGATGCCTTGCGTCGTCGCCTGATCGAGATGATCGGCGAGCGCGAACTCGCCGACATCCTGGAAGAGGAACCGACCCTATGAGTAAGCTCAAGCAAGACCTCAGACCGCTCGGCGACCCCAAGTCATGGGCTAACTCGGCTGGCACCTACATCTCAGGCCAGGCCTTCATCGATGGCGCAGACGCCATGGCGATCGACATGGAACGCAAATGGGGCGCCGGTCGACTGCGCCTCCTGGTCAGCTCAGAGCTGCGCGAGAAGTTCGACCGGCAGCGGTTCCTGTTCAACGCCGCCATCTGGCACGGCGACCTCGAGGCCGTGCGCCTCCAGAGCGAGCGCATGACCAAGGCCTGGAGGGCGCTGGATGGCGCAGCGGAGGCCGCCCAGGCGTTGCCGCTCTCCCCCCTGGTCTGGGAGCTGGCGCTAACGGACGGCACCGTGGTGGCGATCGTACGCAATCCAGAGGACGCCCGCGCCGTCAGGGTCGAAGGTAGGCAGGTAGTGACCTACGATTTGGAAGAATTGGGCCGCATGCTCGAGGTCTACAACGAGGTCACCAAGGTCAAGGAGGCGTTCCCCGGCGCTACCGTCACCCAACTGCGGCGCCAGAGCATCTCGGACCCGCTCGACCAGATACGGGACGCCAAAGACCTCGACCAGCCGCTGGATGACATGGTGCCAATTTTTTCTTGAAATGGAGCGTGACAGATGAGCCGATCGGAAAGCCCCGAAATCGACGATGATAGCTGCGAAGTGTGTGGCCTGGACCCTCTGCTTTGCCAGTGCCCCGAGTGCCCCACCTGTGGTCTTACCGGGCACCCGGATTGTTACGAGCAGCATGAGCTGCGAAGCCAACCAAAACCTGCAAGAAAATATTTTAAAGAGGGATATTGACAGTTACGCAAAATGTGCGTACTCGTGTGGCTCCACCAACGCATACACGCACACAAGAGAGCAAGCAAGTGGCTAACGAGACCCCCACCACCATCTACTACGGCCCCCGCGGAACCATCATCACCGAGATCGGCGAGCACGCCGCGATCTACGAAGGCAAGTATCTCGTCTACCCCTACGGCGATGCGCAGTGGGATGCCGTTGGCTGCAACAACAAGAAAGACCTCAAGGTCATCCTCGACGAAATGCGTGCATTCTGGCCCGCAGCCAACATCACCCACATCTGATCCACCGCAAGGGTGAAAGGCCCCCCACTACCTCCCACCACGTTCATCACACAAACGGAGCTATCCCATGATTACCAAGTCCCAGATTGCCAAGCTTGTCGCCGGTGGCAAAGTCATCGATGTCGAGGACGGCAGCATGGACGACGGTCGTTTCTTCGTTCACCTGTCCAGCGACTACACCTGGAACGACGGCTATGGCATCCAGCATAGTAAAAGCTTCGGTAACTATCGGGATGTTGTCGCCGCCCTCAAGTCTGTAATCCCGGTTCAGGAGGATCCCGTGCGTATCGCTACCTTCGATGCTGATCGCTACACCCTCACCTTGTGGCTGTCGCCCAACATGCTCGGTGAGCGTTCTTGCAATACGCCAGCGCAGGCCAAGCGCCTAATCAAGGCCACTGGCGTCAGCCAGACCCTTAAGTAAAAAGCTAACTAGACTTCCCACCACGTTCATCACAAATCGGAGAATACCAATGACCACCACCAACCACCCCGCCGCCCTCATCGACGCCCTCGGCACCATTCGCGCCCAGCAATCCGCCCTGGAAGAAAAGGAAAAGCAGATCAAGCAAGACCTGCTCGAGCTGCCCGCCGGCGCCTACGAAGGCGACAAGTACAAACTCACCGTCATCATGCCGGAAAACCCGCGCAAGAAAATCAACTGGGAAATCATCGCGCGCAAGCTCAAGGCCTCGCAAAAGCTGATCGACGCCAACACCGACGAGCTGCCGCCTGTCCGCACCCTGCGCACCGCCGTCAAGGACGACGCGCCCGAAGTGGAGGTCTAAAGCCATGGACAAAGATCAGACAATCCACGTCGAGCAAACCTGGCGCGGTAAATTCCAGGCCTATCGCGAATGCGATTGCGATGCTCTCGGCCGCGTCAGTATCTACGGCGAGGGCATCACAGCCCTCGCCGCCATCATCGATCTCGCTCGCGAAATAGAAATGGTGGAGGCTTAAATGCGCGTTCAGATCCCTGCCTATACCGACCGCTGGATGCGTGGCGATCGCTACGGTGAAGTGGTCAAGGAAAGTGTCAAGAAGGTCGAGGGCCTTCGTGTCGCGATCGCTACCGTCAAGCTCGACAAGTCGGGTGGCGTTATTCGCGTCATCCTCGATGACTGCACGGTCGTATGACCGGCGACGACTACCAGGCCGCCATCGAAACCCTCGGCCTCAACCAGCAGGCCGCGGGACGATGGCTCAAGGTCTGCCCCCGTACCGCGCAAAACTACATCAAGCGCGGACCACCCGAACCCGTTGCCATGCTGCTCCGCTTGATGCTTACTCTCGACCTGGATCCTGCGGACGTGAAATGATCAAAGTGCAAATCACCGGCGAGCCAAAAGGCCACGGTAAATTTCTCTGGACCGTAGAGGGAACCCCCCTCTGCGGTCTTTCGCGTCAGCCCCTGCTCGACGCCTGCCGCGTCGTCTCCCGCCTCGGCGCCCAGGACGAGGCCACTATCGGCCTGTACCGCGGCGACAAGCTGTCCATGACCTGCCAGGTGGGATATGGGCGGCGCGTAACTATCCGGGAAAAGAGCACAGGCCTCAGGCCGGTCCCCTGGACGCCGTACAGCGGATTTGGTCGCTGAGGCTACCTACCCAGCGGCCAGCTCTCAAAATCGCTCCACCGCGCCCCGCAACCACGTCTAGACCCCATCCAGCGCCAGTGGTAGCGTGCCAAATCGCTGCCGGGGGCTAAATATCGTGGCAAATATGAAAACCGTTGCCCTCGTTGCCGAGGAATTAACTCGCGCCGAGGCAAAAATACGCGACGATATAAAGGCTTACGTCGCTACGTTAGACGAAAAGATTAACGTATTGCAGCAACGTGTTGCGTTCCTTGAAGATCTAGTTGTGATTGTAGACGAAGAGGAGGGGGTGTCTCCCAAATCAAGTGCCTAATCCCAAAAAGAAACTCCCAATGGATGAAATGCAGCTCAAATCGCTGTGTCGATCATTCACGCCGGCCAACGTCGCCAGGCTCGCCGGCTACGCCAGCAGCGAACAGGTCGAACCTGAAATCGTCATGCGCGCAATCGGCATGTTGATGGACCGCGGCTGGGGCAAACCAAATCAGGACAACACACACGAAGTCAAAGGCGAGATCAAAGTAGTTTTGCGCAAGATGCTGGACGACGAAGATGACTGACGCCGGCACAGTGCTCATGTCGATCGGCATCGTCATGCTGATCGGATGCTGCCTGGTTCTAATGACGAAGCCGCTCAAATGAACGCCATAGATCTCAAGATGCATCTGCCGCAGCTAGGCTGGAAGCCTCGGCCGCATCAGAAAGCACTGTGGCGATATCTCATGCGCGGCGGCAAGCGCGCTGTCGCCATCTGGCATCGCCGCGCCGGCAAAGACGAAGTGTGCTTGCACGCCACTGCGGTCGCCATGCTCGAGCGGCCGGCTAACTACGTCTATATGTTTCCGCGCTTCACTGATGCACGCCGCGGCATATGGGACAGCGTCAATCCGCATACAGGACGGAGAAGAATTGATGAAGCCTTCCCCCACGAAATGCGAGCCAACACTCGCGACGACACCATGCAGATCCGTTTCCACAATCAGTCAACCTTCGCAGTTGCCGGCAGCGACAGCGTCGTCTCAGGAACTGGTATCGGTTCAAGTGTCGCGGGTTTCGTATTTTCGGAATACGCGCTCGCAAACCCCTCAGCCTGGGGCTACTACAGGCCCATTCTGGAAGAAAACAACGGCTGGGCGGCGTTCGTCTCTACTCCCCGAGGACGCAATCATGCGCTCACCCTATTTCAGCACGCCCAGCGAACCCCAGGCTGGTTCGCAGAGCTACTCACCGCGGAAGATACTGGCGCTATCTCACCAGAAGCTCTTGCCGAAACCTTGAAGGAATACCTGGCGCTGTACGGCGAGGCCGGCCAGGCCATGTACGATCAGGAGCTAATGTGCTCGTTCAACGCCGCCATCCTCGGCAGCTTCTACGCGCGCGAGATGGCGTTGGTGCGCCGAGAGGATCGCGTGCGTGACGATGTGGTGGCGCTGCCTGATCAATACGTCCATCGTTACTGGGATCTTGGTGTGCACGATGACACTTCCATATGGTGGGCGCAAAGTCAGGGAGGCCAACTAATCGTGCTCGACCACTACGCGGCATCAGGCGTCGGCCTCGAGCACTACGCTGGCGTGATCGAGAAGAAGCACAAAGAGCATGGGTGGCTGCATGGCACAGATTACGTCCCGCACGACGCCAAGGTGCGAGAGTTCGGATCAGGGCGAACCAGGGTGGAAACTATGCAGGGCATGGGACTTCGACCCGCTCTCGTGCCCGATCATCGCGTCGATGATGGTATCAACGCCGTCCGTCGCTCGCTACCTCTCTGCGTCTTTCACTCACGCTGCGAGGAGGGAGGCCTGTCGGCTCTGGAGCAGTATCGTCGCGAGTGGGACGATGACAAGAAGGCGTTCCGTGCCTCGGCGGTCCACGATTGGACATCGCACCCGGCGGATGCGTTCCGCTACCTAGCGATGTCCTGGAAGCCGGCGCCGCGCATCAGGCCGCCCGAGCCTAAGCAAGAGGGCTGGCACATACCGCCGCCGCGGGATGAACGGCGAGGAGGGCTGCGGCTATGACCGACGCGCAACTAGACCTCGCCCACAAGCTGGTGTCGGAGCTGTCGATGTACGCCTCGGCGATCGACCACCACGGCTACGCTAGCGTCTCGGCGGCGATGCGCAATGCAGCCTCGCTGTTGCAGGTGATGGTGGACGAGGCCGAGCTGGCTAATGCCAAGGAACTGGCAACGGAGCTGATGGAGCGCCGCAGGGAGACCCCATCGCCATGACTGAACGCAAAACCGCCCTCACATTTGAGGAAAAGATCACGGTGGCGTTCATGCACTACGTGCGCCAGATCGATCAGCAGGATCTCGCGATGCTGTACGGCGTCAATGGCGCCCGCGTCAACGAGGCCTGTCTTACTATCAAGAATGCATTGGTCCCGCCAATCAAGATAGTGGAGCGTCGCGATGGCTGAGTATGACGGCGTCGACGCTCCGGTCGAGGAAGATATCCGGCACGATGATCTGGAGTTCAACCCGACGCTCGAGCCTAAGTCGGCCAAGGCCTGGCTGAACCTGTTGCTGGAGAGCGAGGATGCGTTCGAGCCTTGGAATGCGCATTGCGACAACGTCGACCGGATCTATGCCAGCCTCGAGAAACTGTCGACCAGCGATGCCAGCCGGCTAACGCGCGAAAAAGAATATCAGATGTTCTGGGCCAACTGCGAGGTGTTGAAGCCCAGCATCTACGCCAAGCCGCCTGTTCCCGTGGTGGTGCCGAAATTCAAGGACAGGCGGCCGGTCTACCAGGCAGCATCAGAGTTGGCCGAGCGATGCGCGGTGGTGGCGTTTGATCTCGCCGGCATCAACGAGCTGATGACGTTGATCCGTGACGACCTCAGCATGATCAGCCGCGGCGTGGCCTGGTGCCGTTATGAAAGCGGCAAGGGCGGAAAGAGCCACTACAAGCACGAAAAGGTCTGCATCGACTTCAAGAACCGGCGAGACTTCCTGCACTCGATCAGCCGCACCTGGCGCGAGGTGACGTGGGTTGCCGCGGCCAGCTACCTGACGCGTAGCGAGGCGCGCGAGCGGTTCCAGAAATATTCCGGCGACGAGTACCAGGACGCCGACTACCGCGTCGACAAGGACAGCCAGGAAGTAGGCGGCGCCGACGCGCGCGAGCGTGCCAAGTTCTGGGAAGTGTGGTCGAAGGACGATCGGCGCGTGGTATGGGTCGCCGAGGGCTGCGAGTTCATCCTGGACGAGGACGACGCGCATCTTGACTTGCGTGAGTTTTTTCCGTGTCCGAAGCCGGCCTACGGCACGGTGCAGCGTGGTTCGCTGATCCCGGTGCCTGACGTGATGCAGTACCGCGACCAGCTGGATGAGATTAACGTGCTTACGGCGCGCATCCACGCATTGAGTGATGCGCTCGAGGTTAAGGGATTTTACCCGGCCGGCGGTGGGGAACTGGCCGATGCGATACAGACAGCCATCAAGATCAAGACGCCTGGCGAGGTGCTGGTGCCCATTAAGAACTGGGCCACCTTCGGCGGCACCAAGGATATCCTGATCTGGATGCCGATCGACATGATTGCGCAGACCATCACGCAGCTGGTGGCGCTGCGTAAAGAGATCATCAGCGACATCTACCAGATCATGGGCCTCTCCGACATCATGCGGGGCGCCACTGATCCCAACGAGACGCTGGGCGCGCAGCAGTTGAAAACGCAATATGGCTCGACGCGCATCCGCGACAAGCAACAGGAGATGGTCCGCATTGCGCGCGACTTGGTGGAGATCACGCTCGAGATCATTACGGAAAAGTTCGATGAAGTGACGATGATCGAGATGAGCCAAACGCAGCTGCCGACCGACAAGATGAAGCGCCAGAAGCTCGAGCAGTTGCAGGCGCAGGGCGCGCAGTTGATGCAGCAGATGCAGGCGCAAGGTCAGCAGCCCCCGCCACCGCCGCCCGAGCCTGGTCAGCCGCCGCAGCAGGATCCCAATGCGGCGCTACAGCAGCAGATGCAGCAGCTGCAAGCCAACATACAGAAGGTGGCGGAGAAGCCTACTACCGACCAGGTATTCAAGTTTCTCAAGGACAATCGCGCCAAGTCTTTTGTCTTGGACATCGAGACGGACAGCACCATCCTGCAAGACGAAAACGCCGAGAAGCAGCGCAGGACCGAGTTCGTGCAGATGCTGGGCGGGCTGTTGCCGCAACTGGCGCAGATGATAGCGGCCGATCCGCAGACAGCCGAGTTTTGCGGCGAGGTGTTGAAGTTCTCAACGGCGCCTTATCGTGCCGGCCGCAGCCTCGACGGCGCCATTGATAGCCTCATCGAGCAGATGAAAACCAAGGGCGAGCAGCCCCGCGGCGACGACCCGACGACGGCGCAGGGCAAGGTGGCGCTGCAAATCGAACAGATGAAGATCCAGGCGCAGACGCAGACCGACCAGGCCAAGCTGAAGCTGCAAGCGGCCGAGCTGCAAATGAAAGACCAGCACAAGCAGGCCGAGCTGAATAACGAAAAGGCCATCAAGCTAGCCGAGATGCAGGCCCGCAAGGGCGAGCAGATGTCGGAGATACAGCGCACCAATCAAGAAGCGATGCACGATCGCGAGACGCACCAGGCCGAGATGATCAAGAGCCAGCAGGATATCGAGCTGCAACGGCAGAAGGCGGATCTGGCGATGAAGGCGCATCAGCTCAAGACCAGCCAGGCACAGCAAGGCCATGCGTTGAAGCAGCAGGCGTTGAACCAGAAGGGTTTTGGGGGAGGGTTGCCTAATGCCTAGCGCAGATGACTGGATCCTGGGAGCGACGGCCGACCCTGGTGCTTATGACATGCCGCCGGCAGCGCCTCTGCCTGGCGGCCTGCCGCGGGTTTATATCGGGCCTCGACCGGATGAGCGGGTGACGGTGATCCCGCCAGCACCGCCGGCGCTTGACGACAGCAAGATGGCGCTAGGGTCTGACCCGACGCCGCGGGCCTGGAGTTTTTTGCCCAGGGAACAGCAGGCGACATCACGCGAGGGGTCGCCGATTGAGATGCTGCCCTATGACACAGGCAAGGCGCTGGAGCGGCTGGGCGTGCCGAGCCACCTTGCCTACGAGCGCGGACGAAACCTCACCAGCGGGCTGTCTATGCTGCCTGGGACGGGATCTGCCATCAGCTGGGCCGAAGCTAAGGACGCCTACGGTCGCGGCGACTATGGTCAGGCGGCGCTCAACACCGCGATGGCGGCGCCGATCGTACCGGCTGCAGCAGCAAAGCCATTGGCCAAGGGTGTCAAGCGCATGGTGATGGGCGAGACGGCGGCGCCGGCAAGAGCTGAGGCGCGCACGATCGCCAGGGCGCCTGAGCGCGGCATTGGCGACAACTTCCCGCCGCCTGATTACCCGGCGCCGACTGGCTCGCTCAATCCGCTCGACAACGTGCCGGTGACGTTCCGCGGCAAGCAGCCGAAGGAGTTCAGCCCCGACGACTGGCAGGCGTTTGGCGAGCACTATGGCACCCAGAACCTCGGGCCGCTGTCGCCGATGCAGACCTATACGGATCTCAAGGGACAGCCGTTCAATGTGCCTGGCGGCACCGAGGGCACCTGGACGTACCTGGATGCGCTGCACATGAAGGCCAACCCGATCAACCCGGCTAATGTCGATCGCGGCCTGCATGCGGAGATGCAGCGCAAGCTCGGCCGCACTATGACGCCAGCCGAGCTGACCGACGCCGACGTGTGGAACGGGCTGATCTTCGGCATGACCTCGCCGAATAACCCGCTATTCCCCAATCAGGCCACGGCCTCGAGGCTGCGGTTACGCACGCCTGAGATGCTGGACGATCTTTCCTCGATGATCTCGTGGAAGGCCGGCGACGAGGTGCCAGCAGCGGTGCGCAAGCAACATGCTGATGCGATCGCCAACCGCTATGGCCTCGGCGGCTTTGAGAAAACCGGCGGCCTCGGCACCCGCGGCACTGCGGACTACACGCGCGTGGCCGAGATGGCGCAGTTGTTCAAGCAAGATCCAAAATTCTTCCGCAAGGCGCAGGACGAAAGCTGGGGCCAGGCGGTCGAGCGCATCTCGAGCCAGTTGCCAGGGCTGTCGATGAAAACAGGCTCGTTCGGCACCGTGTGGCAGGATCCTGCCAACGCCGCCATCAGCGCCATCGATCGGCACATGGCGCGCGAGCTGGAGAAAACCGGCGGGCTATTTCACTCCGTTGGCGAGCGGCACGATTGGGAAAAGCGCAGCGTGCAGCTGTGGAATAAGCGCGAGATGGACCGGCAGCTCGCCGAGTTCAAAGGCACGGGTGAGGTCAGGCGGCCGGCCAACATCGCCGAGGATTTTGATGATTTGCAAAGGAAAAGCGGCAGTGATGGGTTCATGGGCGAGATGCTGCTGGCGCATGTCGGCGATGCTGCTAATCCAAGGTTTAGGCTAGCGAAGGGCGGTGTCAATCCAGCCATCCCGCAGCACCTGGCTAATGCGCCGTGGGTGCGAGAACCTGAGACAGTGTTCAAGATGGGTCGCGCCTACAAGCAGGCGCTCGACCTCAATCAGAAGCTTGCCGACGAGAACGGCTTGAACCTGTTCATGTCGCAGTGGATGGAGTGGGACCGCATCCGCAACCGATTTGAGCCGCACGAAAATATGTTCCCAGGCCTATCCAATCTGCCGGCGATGTCGGTGGAGCAGATGCGCGAGGTGGATGCCGCGCATCGCGCGACCGGCCACAAGACTTACGGCAAGACGCCTGAAGGCGCTCTAAAGCCGACGCGACCGCTCGAGGGGTCAGCATCCAAGATGGGATATCTCGGCATCCCTGGCGTCATTGCCGGCGGGGCGCTAACCGGCGGGTTGCTCGGAGGTTACGACCAGGCGCAAGCGGAGGAAATTAAACGACGTGGTCCCTAAACAGCACTGTCTCCACAACGGCCATTAAGGCTGTAGGCATGACGACTGGGGACCACGTCTAATTGGCTTTTATCAACTCAACCAGGGAGTAGTCAAGATGGCCCAAAGCGCACTAACCGTTACCCCACCCTCGCCGACGCCGCCCACCAATATGTCGTTCACCGGCGCAACACCGCCCAACCCGCCCAACTTCACCAAGCTGACCTACGCCGACTGGCTGGACAACACCCGGTTTGACACCTCGCCGCCGCCCTACTTCGATGACGGCGCGGCAGGCAGCCTGCTTGCGTTCGCCACCAATACCGCAGCACTGGCGTCGGGCAGTGGTGCCACGGCTGGCGGCACCGAGGGCACCTATCCTGGCGCCGCAGCGGGTGCCGTGCCTGCCTCCACTAGCGTGCCGCACGAAGGCGCCGGCACTGAGCAGGTGACGACCTATCCCGGCAATCTCACCTACACCTATCCCGGCGGCGGCACGTTCGACACCAGCAAGTCGGTGCGTACCGGGCCTGACCTGACGGCGGCATCGATCGCGCTGGGGCCGAATGGGTCGCACGCCTCGACACTGTCGCCGGCGTATGCGTCCAACCCAGCGTTTGCCTCGCTCACCGTCGGCTCGGCGGTATCCGGCACGGGCACGACGCTGCTGACATGCACCGGCACCAACTTTGTTCCGGGATGCCGGATCTGGGTCAATAATGTCGAGCAGACTACGACCTATGTCAGTGCCACTTCGTTAACTGCGACGATCGCCAAGAAGGCGATCGCCGGCACATGGCCTGTCGATGTCAAGCTCGGCGGCGTTGCCGTCCCATCCACGCGAACCATTACATGGACTTAAACGATGACAACGCAGAAGAATGTTCACGACAACGAGCCAGACGCCAAAAATCTGGTCAAGCCTGGCTCGACCATAGACCCGTCAAAGGGAGTAGCCGGCGCGCCGCCGGCGCCGGCAGGACAGGGCCAACAGCAAGGTCAACCTGGACCGCTTCACAGAGGCCAGGACGCATCCAACGACATGGAGCGGATGCGAAATGAAGACCCGCTGTTTATCGAAAAGACCAGGCCGGAAGATCCCAGCGGCCGGCCAGGTCAGCTGACGCGCGACAACGTTAATCCGCACATTCCGAGCGGCGAGCGTGGCGCACCCACGAACGCAGGCGGCATTGTCGACCCCACCAGCCTCGGCATGGAGCAGGGCGGTGTGCCACCTACCTCGCCGATGCAGCCAGAGAAGCCGATCGATCCGCCACCGGCCAAGCCGATCGAGCCGCCCCATGATGACGAAGAAAAGCGGAGGGACCGCAAATGAGCGAGCGCGAAAAAGACCACGAAGTCGCCGAGGCCGAGAAGCCAAAGGCTGCGCCGCGGGAGGCGCCGCCGCAGGCGTTTCCTTACTCGGCTTCGATCAACGAACCTCAGACGATCTCGACACCGATACCGCCCGACATCGTCATACCGAAGCCGGCCATCAGCTCGCTCGAGCCAGACAGTTGCGTAATCGGCGATGCTGATTTCCAGCTGGTGGTGTCGGGGACAAACTTCTTTGGCGACAGTGTGATCCACTTTGCGGGTCATGACGAGCCGACGACGTTCGACCCGGAAGCCAGGACGCTCTCGACCGGCGTCAAGCCGAGCCTCTGGGCCGAGCCGGTGGTGGTTCAAGTGATGATCAGGAACGGGCCGGAGAGTTCAGACCCGGTCGACTTCGAGTTCGCCGCCCCGGCGTCGAGAGCCAAGAAAGGCAAGTAGCATGGCAACGCCTGTGGTGACGGTCGCCTCAGGCGGCCTTCCGGTGGTCGACGTTACGGCGTCGACCCCCAAGTTGGGGCTTCCGGTAACGGAAGCCCTCGCCGGGCGCGGCATGGCTGTCACCAAGGTGGCGGCGCGCGGCACGCCGGTGACGTACAGCACGGTTGCAGATTATCCGCCGTCGCAGGGCAGTTACAGCCCGGAAGTGACAGCGTGGTTGGCACGGGCTACGAGCCTGACTGATCCAACAACGATTGCGGCTGATGCGGCGTTCATAGACGGCCTGATAGCGGATAACGTCTGGGGAAAGTTTGATGTTATCGGTATTTTGGCAACACAGAACAGCCCTGCCGCTCTGCTCAGTATGAAATCAGCCGCTTTTTTCAGTACGGCCGTCAATGCTCCGACATTTACGGTTAATCGAGGCTTTACTGGCGCGGCAACCGGCGTCAAGCACCTCATGACCAACTTCAATCCAGTTACGGCAGGCGGGCAATACGCACAGAACTCCGCGCATCTTTCACTCTGGAATTTAACAGCGGCGGGTCAGGGACCGCCTGCTATCGGGTGCAATGTCGGGACCACTAATCAAGCCAATATGTATGTGCCAAATTACAACGGTGACAACCAGATGTATGTCCGCATCAACTCCGACAATGTTGGCGGTGGGATGGGACCATCAAACCCAAACACGGTTGGGTACTACCTCGGTAATAGAACCGCCAGCAACAGTGTTAACTGCTACCGGAACGGTTCTGCCAGCGGGTACAACCCAAGCGCCACTACTTCGGTCGCGATGCCTAGCCTCCCTATGGCTGTTCTGGGGATTAATGTCAGTGGCACCGTAAGCCCGGTAGACATGCAAGCCGCTGCGTTCACCATCGGCAGTGCGTTGAACGCCACCGAAGCCCTCGCGGTCTACAATCGCTTGCGCACCCGCCTGACTGCCGTGGGGGTGCCATGACCGTCGAGCTGGAAGAGTTTGAGCCGGGGCGCTGGCGGGTGCGGAAAGACCGTGTCAACGAAAAGCTGCGGGCCGAAAACATGCCGCTGCCTTTCGTCATCAGTGACAGCATGCCGCCGACCGAGCAGGTGGATGGCCGGTTCTACGAGAGCAAGAGCGCCTTTCGGGCCGTGGGGCGGGCCAATGGCCTGGTCGAGGTGGGGAACGAGAAGCCAAAGCCTCGGCCGCGCAATAGCGGGTCCAGGGCTGGGAAGCAGCAGCGCATCAATTCAATTCGTAAGGCCCTTGAGAAGGCCCAACTCTAAGGAAGCACCATGTCAGACGTAGCAATCGCGCCGCCGAGCGCCGCACCATCAGACACGCCACAAACCTCTCAGGGGTCTGCAAACCTCTCAGAGGTTCCCGTCGACACCAGCCAGGTAGGGCGCCCCAACCCGCTTGGCCCCCAGGCACCAGATGCTCCAGAAGGGCGCTCCAGATCGATCGGCGAGGCCGTACAGCGCGCCATGGACCGGGCCGAGCGTCCGCAGCCCAAGGGCGAACGGCCGCCCCAGAAGGCTCCCCCGCCGCCGGCAGAGGCCAAGGCGGGCCACAACCAGCCTCCCGAAGAAACCCCCAAGCTCAATTTGAAGAAGCGCCCCGAGGACCAGCCTGGCGCCCAGGCGGTGCGGGACCGCGGCGAGCACGGTCATTTTGCGCCAAAAGAACAAACCAATAACGCACAGTCTACGAAATCTAATTCCGTAGGAGAACAAACCGCCCCCTATAAAACCCTGCCAGACCACGTTCCCTTTGCCGCGCCCCCGCCGCGGGTGTCGGAGCGCGCCAGGCGCGACTGGGCCGACACGCCAGAGACGGTGCGCGGCGATGTCTACCGCCTGCACCAGGAGGCCGAGGGCATCTACCGGCGCTATCGGGGCGACCACGAGGCCATGCAGCCCATCCGGCACTTCCACGAGATGGCGCGCAGCCAGGGAACCACGCTCGACAAGGCGCTCAACAACTACGTCAGCATGGAAGCCAAGCTGCGCCAGGACGTGGTGGGCGGGCTGGACGTAATCGTCAATAATCTGAACATGGTTCGCCAGGACGGTTCCAGGGTAGACCTGCGCGATATCGCCTATCACATTCTGAGCCAGTCCCCGGAGCAGTTGCAGCAGGTCCAGCACAACAACCAGCTCGGCGCCGCCGGCCAGCAAATCGGCAGCCTGCACCAGGAAATTCAGGGCTTGAAAAGCTACCTGCAACAGATGCAGTATCAGCAGCAATTCGCCAGTACGCGCAGTGCGGTCGACCAATTCGCCGATACGCACCCGCGACTGGACGAACTTGGGGAAGT
>Ga0207683_10000414_pt1 | contig 39402 bp, 34 predicted proteins | sample KBSM73metaG_FD_184333 | JGI IMG/M metagenome (GOLD analysis project Ga0207683, IMG submission 184333) | Miscanthus rhizosphere microbial communities from Kellogg Biological Station, Michigan, USA - KBS M7-3 metaG (SPAdes) (version 2) | ecosystem: Host-associated > Plants > Roots > Rhizosphere >... | reverse complement strand
GAACGGAATCGGCGCCCCGGGCAGTTCCTGCGCTGGATATCGATCGGCGAGGGCAAGACCGTGCGCCTGATCACCATCGAAGAAATCTGCTATTTCCAGGCGGACAACAAGTACACGATGGTGGTCACCGCCTCGACCCAGTCGCTGATCAACAAGACGATCAAGGAGCTGCTCGACGAGCTCGATCCCGAGGTTTTCTTTCAGATCCATCGGAGCACGATCGTCAACGTCAACGCCATCGCCGCTGTCCATCGCGGCCTCCGTGGACGACAGGAAATCCGCCTGAAGCAGCGAGAGGAAACCTTGCCGGTCAGCGCGCCGTTCGCGCACCGGTTCAGGCAGATGTAACGTTGTCGAGCTGACGCGCGTCGCGGAGGCGATGCGACTACGGCGCAGACGGTCAGCTTGCCGCGGTGCCACCTGCTGCCGGCGCAAAGCGCCGATTTCGTCGCTTTCAGCCCGCATTCATACCAAGAATTGCGAACCTCGTCGGGAACCGATTGAGGTTGCCGCACTCTCTCGCCTACCTTGCCGGTACGCGACTCACGCGCCCGACGCCGTCCGGGAGGCGACATCGCGGGCGCGGCCCAAGCGGCATGCCCTTCGCCAAGGAGTCCCAATTGCAAAAATCCGTTGTGACCTGGTTCCTAGCCGGTGCTCTTGCGCTTACGTCGGGCGCGGCCTTCGCAACATTCCACACGTTTGAAATTCAGGAGATCTATTCCAACGCCGGCGGCACGGTGCAATACATCGTCCTCCGGGAAGCTTCGTCCCTGGACGGGCAGAATTTTTTCAAGACGCACGGAATCACAAGGACGATAGCCGGCAGCCAGTTCTTGAGCATCCCTTTTCCGAACGATCTGCCTAGCCAACAGACGGCGCGAAAATTCGTATTGATCGGGACGAAATCGTTTGCCGCGCTGGGTCTGATTACGCCGGACTACGTCGTGCCCGATGGCTTTGTGGGTCTCACCAACGGACTCGTCAATTTCGCCGGGGTCGACGAGATTGCCTATCCGGCGCTTCCCACCGACGGTGTCAACGCGCTTTACCGCGACGGTTCTATCCGGCCGAACCTTGCGACGAATTTCAGCGGCAGCACCGCGTCGGTCACCGGAACGGCGCCCACGGCGAACTACCAGGGACTCTGGTTCAATCCGGGGGAATCGGGTTGGGGCATCAACTTCGCCCATCAGGGCGACGTCATTTTCGCTTCCTGGTTTACCTATGATCTGACCGGCAAGGGTACGTGGCTGGTCATGACCGCGTCGAAGACCGGACCGAATACGTACTCCGGCCAACTCTTCCAAGGCACTGGTCCCGCGTTCGACGCCGTGCCGTTCCCGCCGCTGGGCAGTCCTGGCGGCGCCACCGTATCCGGCCTGGGCGGCAGCGGAACCGTCACGTTCACCGATGCGAACAATGCCACATTCGCTTACACCGTTGCCGGCATTTCGCAGACCAAGGCGATTACGCGACAGCTTTTCGGACCGCAGCCCGTATGCACGTTCGGCGCGCAGGCGAATCTCGCGCTGGCGACCAACTATACGGACCTATGGTGGGCTACGCCACCAGGCTCCGAAGCCGGCTGGGGCATCAACCTTACGCACCAGGGCGACATCATCTTCGCCAGCTGGTTTACTTTCGATCATGACCGCACGCCGTTGTGGCTGGTGGTTCAGGTCAACAAGACCGCGCCCGGCGTCTACGCTGGAACGCAGGTCTATCGACTGACCGGGCCGGCCTTTAACGCGGTTCCGTTTCCGGCGATCGGCGCACCCGGCGGTCCTACCGGAGCCATCGTCGGCACAGCGAGCTTCAGCTTCAGCGACGGCAACAGCGCGGCCTTCACCTATACCGTCAACGGTGTCACCCAGACCAAGGCCATCACGCGCGAAGTCTTCACCTCGCCGGGAACTGTGTGCCACTGATCGACCTCGTTCGATCGCGATGAAGCGACGGAGATTCCTGCAGAACGCCCTCCTCGGATTGAGTGGATTGATCGTGGGTTGCCGTGGAGGCGGCGGCGCAGGCGATGTCGGCGGGCCCCCTGTGTCCGACAATGCGCTCGCCGAAGGACAGCCGCTCCGCCCGCTCGCCATCCTGCGCAACCAAAATGCGGCGCCGGGACAATTTTCGGCGTCGCTTGCCGCGGCGCCGGCCTCGGAGATGTTGCGCGCCGCGCCGGCGACGCCCATGTGCCTCTACAACCGGTCCTATCCGAGCCCGCTGATCGAGCTCACCGAAGGCCAGCACGCCGCCATCCGGATCGACAACGGTCTGCCGCAGGATACGACTGTTCATTGGCACGGTCTGCCCGTCCCCCCAAGCCAGGACGGCAACCCGATGGATCCGGTTCCCGCCGGCGCCAGCCGCGTTTACGAATTTGATCTGCCAGCGGGCTCCGCCGGTACCTACTGGTATCACCCGCATCCTCATCTGAACACGGCCGAGCAGGTCGCTCGCGGGCTCGCAGGGCCGCTGATCGTCCGGGCCGGCGACGATCCGCTGGTGCACATCCCCGAGATTACGCTGTTCATTACCGGCGTACGCCTCGATGCCAATGCGGAGATTTCAGCCGACAACGCGATCGACTGGACGGTGGGTCGCCAGAATGAGCTCCTGCTGGTCAACGGTGGTCACCGTCCGATCCATACGGTTCGACCCGGCGCGACGCAGCGATGGCGGATCCTCAACGCAACGGCTTCGCGCCATTTTCGTCTTGCGCTGGAGGGGCACGAGCTGACGCTGGTCGGAACCGATGGTGGTTTGCTCGCAGCCCCGATCGGCGGACTCACCGAGATCCTGGTTGCGCCTGCGCAGCGCGTCGAGATCGTGGTAAGCGTCAATCCGACGCCCAACGCGCGCTACCGGTTGCAGGCCTTGCAATATGAGACCGACTACCTCGGACTCGGAACTTACGCCGACGTCGGACACTGGCAACCAACGCGGAGGCGAGCGCCGACCCGCTTGTCATACCCGTCACACTGCGCCCGATCGCCGATCTGGGGGTGGCCAGCGCCAGCCAGCGTATCGAGCTCAGCGAAGTCACCGGTCTCTGCACGCGCAGCGGCGCAACGGTCACCTTCCTGATCAACGGACGTATCTTCGATCCCGATAGAGTCGACCTGGCCACTACGGTCGGGCGAGTCGAGTTATGGCAAATCGTTAACAACACATCAATGGCGCACCCATTCCACATTCACGGCACGCAGTTCCAGCTCGTCTCCCGGCAAATCGGCACGGTCGTCACGCCTGCCCCTTACCTGGCGTGGATCGACACCGTTCTGATCCCATCGCAACATACGGCGACGATCAAGGTGCGGCAGATGCTTCCCGGAAAACGCATGTTCCACTGCCATATCCTCGAACACGAGGACAATTGCATGATGGCGCTGCTCGATGTGCAGCCGGCCTAGTTTCAAGCGGAGACTTGAGCCGTGCCGCGTGAGCGCCCGTAACAATTCGCGAATCTCGTCGGTAACCGACTGATGTTGCCGCGCCCAACGGCCAGCAATCAGCGTCCGCGCGGGCTTGCAACCGACCGGGGCGGCGTGCATGCTGAGCGGTCTGCCCAGGAGGCAAAATGCAAAAGTCCCTCTCGCGCTGGCTGCTTACCGCTGCCCTTGCGCTCGTCTCGAGCGCGGCGGGCGCGGCCTCCGCGGCGGCAAACTACCAGGGTCTCTGGTTCAATCCGGCGGAATCGGGCTGGGGCATCAACCTCGCGCACCAGGGAGACGTCATTTTCGCATCCTGGTTTACCTATGACTTGACCGGCAAAGGCACCTGGCTGGTCATGACCGCGAACAAGAACGCGCCCAATACCTACACCGGCCAACTGTTCCAGGGCACCGGCCCCGCATTCGATGCAGTGCCCTTTCCGCCGCTGGGCAGTCCCGGCGGCGCGACCGTGTCCGGTCTGGGCGGGACCGGAACCCTTAGCTTCATTGATTCGAACAACGCCACGTTCACCTACACGGTGGCGGGCATCTCGCAAACCAAGACAATCACGCGTCAGCTGTTCGGTCCACAGCCCACCTGCACGTTCGGCGCGCAACCCAACCTCGCACTGGCAACCAACTACACCGATCTTTGGTGGGCGGCGCCCGCGGGCTCCGAAGCCGGATGGGGTGTCAACCTGACACATCAAGGCGACATCATATTCGCCACCTGGTTCACCTTCGATCACGACCGCACGCCACGCTGGATGGTCGTGCAAGCGACCAAGACCGGGCCCGGTGTGTATGCCGGAACGCAGGTCTATCGTCTGACAGGGCCGGCGTTCAACGCCGTTCCGTTCCCGCCAATCGGTAGCGTCGGCGGACCGACCGGAGTCATCGTTGGCACCGCCAGCTTTGCCTTCAGCGATGGCAACAACGCCATGTTCAGCTACACCGTCGACGGCGTGACCCAGAACAAAGCCATCACGCGGGAAGTGTTTGTTGCCCCGGGAACCGTGTGCACCGGCCTGACCAATGCCGAGGGCCTGTGGTCGGGGATCACGAGCGACAACCGGATGGTTCGCGCCATTGTTCTCGACGATGGCACCTACTACGTCGCATATTCCTACGCTGGCCTGAGCAGCTATGCCGGAGCGGTGCAGGGATCAAGCACCGCGACCAACGGAACGCTGACCTCTTCCGACGGATTCGATTTTCCGATTGCGACCGCGCTTGAAACCAATGGCTCGCGGACGCCAGTGACAGTCAGCGGCGCATACGTGACGGGCAGTTCGCTGCAAATGACGATCGTCGGCACCGCCGGAGATCGCAGTTTCGCCGGATCGTATGACGCCGGCTACGAAAGACCCGCCGACCTCGCCGCCGCCGCCGGCACCTACACTGGCGTAACGGGGCACGTCTCTGGTGCGCGCCCGGCGAGCTTTACGCTCGATCCAACGGGGAAGCTTACAGGCCATAACGACGTCTGCAGTTTCAATGGAACCATCGTCCAACACAAATCGGTCAACGTCTTTGACTGGACCGTTTCGGGCAACGGCTGCATTTTCGGTAACGGGCCGATCACGGGGATCGCCTATTACGATGACGCCAATAGGCGCTTGGTCGCCTTTGCACCGTTTGCAGCGCGCACCGATCAATTCTATCTGCTCGGCGCAAAGCCATAGCGCGATGTAATGGGTCGTTGCGCGGGACGCGTTCGCCGCAGGAGACGGCGTCCAAGGATCGACGGGCCTGGCAGGGTTTACGCGGGCGGGCCGGCCAGCTAGCCGTTTTTCCCCGTGCTGTGGCGCGCGATCCACCGCGTCAGCGGCCGCCACTGCTCGAGATCCTGCTCGGCGCGCGAGTGCGGCAGGTCGGCGATCGTCAATCCATCGCGCGCGCAATGCACGTAGACCTGAGTGGCGCGCAAATGGGCGACCAATGGGAAATCGAACGACTTCAGGAATTCCTCGAGCTCAGCCGCGCTATTGGTGCGCGGATCGACGCGCATCGCGACCAGTCCTACCGCGATGTCGCCCTTCTTGATCGCTTTGTACTCGCCAATCTGATCGAGGAAGTGCTGGGTCGCGGCGGTGTCGAACGCACTCGGCGACACCGGCACCAGCAGGATGTCGGCGCGGCGCACCGCATCGCGCAGCGCATCGCCGTGCAAGCCTGCCGGCGTATCGAGCACCAGCCACTGCGGATGGTGTTCCTTCAGATCTTCCTTTCCCGCATTCGGCGTCCAGCCCGAAATCGCCGGAAACAGCGGCGGGCGGCGAGCCAGCCACTCGGTCGCCGACCGCAGTGGATCGAAGTCGGCCAGCACGACACGCTGCTTCTTTGCCGCAAGCCAGCCGGCGATGTTGGTGGCCAGCGTCGTCTTGCCGCTGCCGCCCTTCGGATTGGCCACCAGTAGCGTCTGCATTGCCATCGCGTTCCCCTCCCCCGAGACGATCCGGCCGGTCGGCCTGGCTTGAAAGCCCTGCATTGTAGAGCGGGTTGCGTTAGAGCGCGACTCGCGCTACGTTGACGCAATGATTCCCGACACCGCGATGACCGACTCGGCTGCCGCGCCGGCCGTCTCGCCAGGGCCGACTTTCCCGACCCTGCTGGAGCGCGCAGACACGGCGCCCGCGGCGACTTCCATCGCACGCCAGGCCCAGCGTCAGGCGTTCGAAGGCAACAAGCTCAAAAAGCGCCTGCGCCGACTGGTCGGACAGGCGATCGGCGATTTTTCGATGATAGGCCGCGGCGACCGCGTGATGGTGTGCCTGTCCGGCGGCAAGGACAGCTACGCGATGCTCGACATCCTGCTCAGCTTGCGCGACCGTGCGCCGCTGCCGTTCGAATTGATCGCGGTCAACCTCGACCAGAAGCAGCCCGGCTTCCCTGCCGACGTGCTGCCGCGGTACCTCGCGTCTCGCGGCGTGCCGTTCCACATCGTCGAGCAGGATACCTACAGCGTCGTTAAGCGCGTGATTCCCGAAGGCGGCACGATGTGCTCGTTGTGCTCGCGATTGCGGCGCGGCGTGCTGTACCGCGTCGCCGGCGAGCTCGGTGCGAGCCGCATCGCTCTCGGCCATCATCGCGACGACATCCTGGCGACCTTCTTTCTGAACCTGTTCTTCGGTGGCAAGCTGAAGACGATGCCGCCGAAGCTGGTGTCGGACGACGGCAAGCATGTCGTCATCCGTCCGCTCGCCTACGTGCGCGAGCGCGATCTTGCGCGCTATGCCGAGGTGATGGCGTTCCCGATCATTCCGTGCACGCTGTGCGGCTCGCAGGAGAACCTGCAGCGCAAGCAGGTCGCCGCGATGTTGCGCGACTGGCAGAAGCGCCACCCGGGGCGCGCGGAGAGCATTTTCAACGCGCTGTCGAACGTCGTGACCACGCATCTGCTCGATCGCAGCCTGCAGGATTTCGCCGCGATCCGCGCCAGCGGCATGGCGGTCCCCGGCGGCGATATCGCATTCGACGACGATCCATGCGTCCCCGCGGTCGCCGGCAGCGTGCTCTTCGCTCCGGGCGACTGACGAGCACCCTGCCCCGAACATCGATGAGCTCCGCGCTTTCGCGATTCCGGCCCGGACGACGGCTCTTCCTCGCCGCGTCGCTGTTGTGTGCGCTGTTCGCCGCGCCTCTCCATGCAGCCGACGCACCCGACGAATCGCTTGCCGGGCCGGCGCTGCTCTCCGCCTTGCGCGGCGGCGGATTGATTCTGTATTTCCGCCACACCTCGACCGATTTCGGCCAGAACGACGACCAGATGAGCGGTTATGAAGATTGCGCGCGGCAGCGCAACCTGACCAGCCGCGGCCGCGACGAGGCGCGCGCGATCGGCGCCGCCATTCAACGGCTGCACATTCCGGTGGGCGAGGTGCTGGCGAGTCCGTTTTGCCGCACGCGCGAGACCGCGCAGCTGATATTCGGGCGGTCTCGCGTCGAGGCTGCTGTTCGCGGGGGTCCGGCCAGCGATGACGGATCGGACCGCTATGCCGCGCTGCGACGCCTGCTGTCGACGGCACCGGCGTCCGGAACGGTGCTCGCGATCGCCAGCCACGGCAACCCGTTTCGCGCGGTCGCCGGCACGCCTTACCTGGCCGAGGGAGAAGCCGCGGTCGTGCGGCCGTTGGGCGAGCGCGGGTTTCGCGTGATCGCTCGCATTCCCAAGGACGGCTGGAGCGCGCTCGAAACGCCTTAGGCCTTAAGCCGCTCTACGACGCAAAGGCGCCGGTCGATTCAGCGCACGACGTCCTTGGTCTGCCCGAACAGGATCTTTCTCTCCTCGTCGGTGCGTGTGGCCGCGGGTTTCGGATTGATTTCCTTGCCCAGCGCATAGGCGCGTACCGTCGCGGGACGCACCTTGATCGCCTCCTTCCACCGTTTCAGATGTGGGAACTCGTCGATGTTCTGTGACTGCCGCTCTGGCAGCACCCACGGGTACGACGCGATGTCGGCGATCGAATAGTCGCCGACGATGAATTCGCGATCGGCCAGCCGCTTGTTGAGCACCGCGTACAGCCTGCCCGTTTCGTTGACGTAGCGATCGATCGCGTACTGGAGCCGGTCCGGCGCGTAGTGGACGAAATGATGGTTCTGGCCGGCGAGCGGCCCCAGGTTCGCCATTTGCCAGAACAGCCACTGGATGCAATCGAGTCGCGCGCGCGGATCGCGTGGGATGAAGCGTCCTATCTTGTCGGCTAGATAGAGCAGTATCGCGCCCGATTCGAACATCGCGATCGGTTCCCCGCCGTCCGCAGGAGCGCGATCGACGATCGCCGGGATGCGGTTGTTCGGCGCGATGGCCAGGAATTCCGGCTTGAACTGCTCGCCTTTGCCGATGTTCACCGGATGGATCGTGTACTCGAGCTTCGATTCCTCGAGAAACATCGTCATCTTGTGGCCATTCGGCGTCGGCCAGTAATGGAGATCGATCATCTTGTCGTTGGCATCTTTTCGAGTGGGTGATGACGATGACGCAATAGAGCTCGGTGCTCGTGCGGCGCGCTAGAAGGTTCCCGGATACCCGCCGCCGTCGATGAGCAGGTTCTGCCCGACGATGTAGCCCGCGTGCGCGCTGCACAGAAATGCGCAGGCGATGCCGAACTCGGCCGGCGTGCCGAATCGTCCGGAGGGATTGGCGTCCATTTGCGCCTGGCGCAGCTCCGCCACCGGCTGCCCCGCCGTCTTGGCGCGCAATTCCGTGTGGGCGCGCAGCCGGTCGGTGTCGAACGGGCCGGGGAGCAGATTGTTGATCGTCACGTTGTGCCGCGCGACCTTGCGCGCGAGTCCCGCGACGAAGCCCGTCAGGCCGCTGCGCGCGCCGTTCGATAATCCGAGGATGTCGATCGGTGCCTTCACCGCGGACGAGGTGATGTTGACAATACGGCCGAATTTACGCGCGATCATGCCGTCGACGGTCGCCTTGATCAGCTCGATCGGCGTCAACATATTGGCATCGATCGCGCGCAGCCACGCGTCGCGGTCCCAGTCGCGAAAGTCGCCGGGCGGTGGGCCGCCGGCATTATTGACCAGGATGTCGGGTTGCGGGCACGCGGCCAGCGCTTTGCCGCGGCCTTCGGCGGTCGTGATATCGCACGCGACCCACCGCACGGCGCGACCCGCCGTCGCGCCGATCTCTTCGGCCGTCTGCCGCAATGTGGCTTCGGTGCGCGCGACGATCGTCACGTCCACTCCTTCGCGCGCCAGCGCTTCAGCGCACCCGCGTCCGAGACCCTTACTCGCGGCGCAGACCAAGGCTTTCTTGCCCGCCAGTCCGAGATCCATCGATGCAATCGCTTGCGGTCAGTCGCCGGCCGCGGCGGGCGCGGTGACGCCTCGTCCCGCGTGTCGGACCTGCACGACGGTGGCGATTGCCACGAAAAGAAACACGGCGATCGCCGTCGCGACCAGGCGAGGCGAGCCGTGATCGAGCATCGCCCCCAACGCAACGGGTCCGAGCGCAGAACCGAGGTCGAGCCCCGAATAGACGAAGCCGTATACGCGCCCCGACGCGCCCTTCGGCGTCGCGGCACGCACGATCATGTCGCGCGACGGGCCGGTGGCGCCCAGCGCCAGCCCCGTCAGCGCGAGCAGCGGGATCGCCCATGTCGCGAGCGGCGCGAACAGCGCAAGCAACAGGATCAGCACGGCGCCGACGCCAAGCCCCGTCGCGGCGACCCTGTCGTGCCGCGCCGTGCGTGCAGCCAGAAAGCCGCCCGCCAGCACGCCGGCCGCGTTGCCCAGCAGATAAGCGGTGATCGCGGTTGCGGCGATCGCGAGCGGCAGTCCGTAGGCCGCATTGATGCTCGTGCCCAGAAACGTCGTGATGCCTATGGTGCCAATGGTAAGCACGCAGAAATAGGCGAAGCACAGCAGGATCGCACGCTGGCGGAACAGATCCATGCTGCCCGACAGCGTGTGCTTGGGCACCGCGACGCCATGCTTGCGGCTGTCGAGCGCGCCCCGCTGCATCGCCAGAACCACCACCGCCACGAGTCCGAACGCGCCGCACGCCAAAAGCGACGTTCGCCATCCGAATGCGCTGGCGAGCCCGAAGCTGACCACGGGCGCGAGCGCATAGCCGAGGCTTCCGCCGATGCCATGCGAGCTGTAGGCGTGGCCGAGCCGGCGCGGACTGACGTTGGCATTGAGCACGGCGAAATCGGCGGGATGAAACACGCCGTTGCCGATCCCCATCAGCACGACCAGCGGAAACAGCCATCCGATGCTGGGGACGAGTCCCGCGGCAAGCGTGCCGCCGGCGAGAAGTCCGAGACCGGCGAGCAGAACCGGACGCGCCCCGAAGCGGTCGACGGCAAAACCGGCGCCGAACTGGCACAGGCCGCTGGCAACGTACATGACGCTCAGCAATGCACCCAGGGTCGCATAGCTGACCCCGAATTCGGCCCGCAGCAGCGGAAACAGCGGTGGCAGCACCAGCTGGAAGAAATGCGACAGCGCGTGCGCGGAGCCGACGGCGCCGATCACTTTGGCGTCGGCGCGGAACGAGCTGGCCGGAGCACTATCCAAGATGGGCAAAATGGGAGTTGAAGACAGCGGTGCAGCCTCCAATATACTGCATGGCGCGCTCTGCCGTCAGCGTAAGGCGCCTGGCAGCCTCGACGACAATGACGCTGCAGCAGCTTGTTCGATCGATTGTCGGACCCTACGGAGATTTCCTCATGGTGAACAAGGTCACGAAGTCGGACCAGGAATGGAAGGCGGTCCTGGCCCCCGAGCAGTACCGGGTTACACGTCAAAAGGGCACCGAGCGCCCGTTTACCGGCGAGTACTGGGACAACGATCGCGCCGGACAGTACCGCTGCGTCTGCTGCGGCACGCTGTTGTTCGAGTCCGATACCAAGTTCGATGCTGGCTGCGGCTGGCCGAGCTTCTACGCACCGGCGGATGCCGGCAATGTGCGCACCGCCGACGACAACAGTCACTTGATGCGGCGCACCGAAGTCATGTGCGCCGCCTGCGACGCGCATCTGGGCCACGTGTTCGATGATGGCCCCGAGCCGACCGGGCAGCGCTATTGCATGAACTCGGCGTCGCTCAAGTTCGAGCCCAAGGACTGACACCAAAGCGGGCACCGAACGGTGCCCGCGCGACGATGCGCGTATTGCTTGCCGAAGACGATCCTATGATCGGGGCCAGCGTGCGGCGCGGCCTCGCGCAGGACGGCTTTGCCGTCGACTGGGTCGAGGATGGCCGGGCCGCGCAAGCCGCGCTGGCCGAGCGCGTGCACGACGCGCTGGTGCTCGATCTCGGACTGCCTCGACAGGCCGGCCTCGATGTGCTGACGGCGATGCGCCGTGCCGGCGACACGCGGCCGGTGCTGATCACGACGGCCCGCGATGCCATCGCCGACCGCGTCGCCGGCCTCGATGCCGGCGCCGACGATTACCTGGTCAAGCCGTTCGACCTCGACGAGCTGGCGGCGCGCCTGCGCGCGCTGTTGCGCCGCGGAGCGGGCCGCGCGGCGCCGAAGATCGCGTTCGGCCCGCTGGAACTCGATCCGGCCACGCGCGAGGCGCGCCTTGCCGGTTCACCGATCGAGCTTTCGCCGCGAGAATTCGCTTTGCTAGCGGCACTGATGGCACGGCCCGGTGCGATCCTGTCGCGCGCTCAACTGGAGGACAAGCTGTACGGATGGAACGAATCGGTGGAAAGCAACACGGTCGAGGTGCATATCCATTCGCTGCGCAAGAAGCTCGGCGCCGATGTCATTCGCAACGTGCGCGGCGTCGGCTGGATGATCGCGAAACCGGGCAACAGCGAAGCGGTCCGATGAAATCGATCCGCCGCCAGCTGCTGGTGTGGCTGCTCGGCGGGCTGACGCTGGCGATCATCGCTGCCGCGTTCGGCACCTATTCTCGCGCCCGCGAAGAAGCCAACGCGCTGTTCGATTACCAGCTGAAGGAGATGGCCGCGTCGCTGACCGATGCGCCCTTCGCGCCGGCGCCGGCCGGCGTCGGCGGGCTTGGCCCCGGCAGCAACGCCCTGGTGGTGCAGATCTGGGACCGGCACGGCGTGCAGCTGTATCTGTCGCAGCCGCATCGGGTGCTGCCGCAGAACGCGCAGCTCGGATTCACCACGGTCGACACCAAGAGCGGCGCCTGGCGCGTGTTCAGCACTCTCGCCGACGGCCAGGTAGTGCAGGTTGCGCAGCCGATGAGCGCGCGCCACGAACTCGCCACCAGTATGGCTTTGCGCACCGTCGTGCCGCTGCTGCTGGCGCTGCCGGTGCTGGCTCTGTTGATCTGGCTGACCATCGCCCGCGGGCTGGCCCCGCTCGACCGTGTCGCCTCTGCCGTCGCACGGCGCTCGCCTGCGTTGCTCGAGCCCTTGTCCGAGTCCGGCCTTCCGCGCGAGGTGCAGCCGCTGGTCGGCGCGTTAAACGGGCTGCTCGGCCGGCTGAGCCAGGCGCTGGCCGCGCAACGCTCGTTCATCGCTGACGCAGCGCACGAATTGCGCACGCCGCTGACCGCCGTCCACCTGCAGGCGCAGCTCGCCGAGCGCGCCACGACTGACGCCGAGCGCCGCACTGCGTTGGCCGATTTGAAGGATGGGCTCGAGCGAGCGACGCGGCTGGTCGAGCAATTGCTGACCCTCGCGCGCGAAGAGCCCGGCGTCGCCGACCGCCCGCAGGCGAATGTCGACCTTCCAGCGCTCGCGCGCGAGGTGGTGGCCGATCTCGCACCGCTCGCCGCCGCCAAGCGCATCGACCTGGGCCTGAATGCGGACAGCTCCGAGCATGTGCGCGGCGACGCCGATGCGCTGGCGACCCTGTTGTCGAACCTCGTCGACAATGCGCTGCGCTACACGCCGGAAGCCGGGCGAGTCGATGTCGGCGTCGCGAACGATGGCGGGCGTGCGGTATTGAGCGTGCGCGACTCCGGCCCGGGCATCCCCGAAGCCGATCGCGAGCGCGTCTTCGACCGGTTCGTCCGGGGCAGCGTCATCGCCGGAGCCGTGCGCGGCAGCGGGCTTGGATTGTCGATCGTCAAGCGCATCGCCGAGCGGCACGGCGCCGACATCGCCGTGGGGCCGGGCCTGGACGGCGCCGGAGTCGGGATCAGCGTGCGCTTCCCGGCCGCCGAAAAGGCGCCGGCCCGCGCTCCATAGGGCTTTTCCTGCCCGCGCCATCGCTCGTCGCTCAGCGCCCGTAGCGGCGCGGCCTGATATCGGTGCGATGCGCGCCTTAAGTTTCGCTTAAGTATCGGTTCCTATTCTTGTATGCAAGCCGGAGTGGATATCCGGACACTTCCAGGAGAAAACGATGCAAGCCAATGTCTTGAAACGCAGCGCGGTCGCGGTCGCGATTGCCGGCGCGTTCGCGCTCGGCGGTGTCGCTGCCGACCGCGTGCTGCCATCCGCGGCGTTTGCCGCCGCCGTGCCGACCGTGAATCCCGCCGCGCCGACGGTTGCCGTCAATGGCGCGCCCACGGTGGCGCTGCCGGACTTCAGCGGACTCGTCGAGCAATACGGGCCGGCGGTCGTCAACATCAGCGTGACCTCGGATAACCGCAAGGTGCTCGGTCACGACGAAAACGACAACACGCCCGATTTGCAGGGCCTTCCGCCGGAATTTCGCCAGTTCTTCCGTAATTTCCAGGTGCCGCGGCAGGGTCCCACCCGTGGCGTGGGCTCGGGCTTCATCATCGATCCCAGCGGGATCGTGCTGACCAATGCGCACGTCGTCGACGGCGCCGACAACGTCAACGTCAAGCTCACCGACAAGCGCGAATTCACCGCCAAGGTGCTCGGCGTCGACAAGACCACCGACATCGCGGTGCTGAAGATCGATGCGAAGAATCTGCCGGCGGTGAAGACCGGCGATCCGGCGCAGACCAAGGTCGGCTCGTGGGTCGTTGCGATCGGACAGCCGTTCGGATTCGAGAACACGGTGACCTCGGGCATCGTCAGCGCCAAGTCGCGCGCCCTGCCGGAAGACTCGTACGTGCGCTTCATCCAGACCGATGCGGCGGTCAATCCCGGCAACTCGGGCGGCCCGCTGTTCAACCTGAAGGGTGAAGTCATCGGCATCAACTCGCAGATATTCAGCCGTTCGGGCGGGTCGCAGGGTCTCGCGTTCGCGATACCGATCGACGTCGCGATGCAGGTCGAGCAGCAGATCGTCAAGCACGGCAAGGTTTCGCACGGCAGGCTGGGCGTCGCGATCCAGGACGTCAATCAGGCGCTGGCCGCGAACTTCGGCCTGAAGTCGCCGAAGGGCGCGCTGATCAGCTCGGTGCAGAAGGATGGCGCGGGCGCCAAGGCGGGCCTCAAGCCGGGAGACGTGATCCTCACGTTGAACGGTGAAGAGATCACCGGCTCGTCGGATCTGCCGCCGAAGGTCGCATCGCTTTCGCCCGGCGCGAGCGTGACGCTGGGCATCTGGCGCGACGGCGCGGAAAAGCAGCTGACCGCCACCCTGGGTGCGATCGAGGACGGCAAGAATATCGTTGCCTCCGGCAAGCAGGACCTGGGCAACGCGCGGCTGGGCATTGCCGTGCGGCCGTTGACCGCCGAAGAGCGTCGCGACAACGACATTGCCGGCGGGCTGGTCGTGCAGGACGTCGCGGGCGCGGCCGAACGCGCAGGCGTGCGGCCGGGCGACGTGATCGTTGCGGTCAATACCCAGCCGGTCAAGACCGTCGAAGAGCTCAAGGCGATGGTCGCCAAATCGGGCAAAACCGTAGCCTTGCTGGTGCAGCGCGACAGCGCGCAGATCTTCATCCCGGTGACGCTCGGCTAAAGCGGTTAAGTTCTCCCCGGCGCCGGCGACTCCCCGGCTTCGGTCCCCGAGCGGACGGTCCCCCGTCCGCTCTTTTTTTCGCCTTCGCCGCGCGTCCCGGCGGGGCTTGACAGCGGACGATATTGTTGTGATATCATAACAATATCGGCCGCCATGCGGCGTCCGCGTCTACTGCCGGAGGGCTGCATGCAACAGATCGGCGAGCGCAAGAACGCGCACCAGGAGCGCGCGATCGTCACCTGGAACGGATTCGCCGCGCTGGCGATCGGCCTGCTGCTGCTGGCGGCCGGCATCTGGCAACTGTTGCGCGGCATGCCCTACAGCGGCCCGCCGTCGATGTCGGGCCTGGTTGCCGCAATACTCATCTTTGTCGCCTTGTTCGTGCTGGGGCTCTTGATCCTCGCAGGCCTGTATACGCTGCAGCCGAACGAGGCGGTGATCCTGCAGCTGTTCGGCAGTTATCGAGGCAGCTCGCGGGTTCCGGGCCTGCGCGGCACCAATCCTTTTTACAGCCGGCGCAAGATCTCGCTGCGCGCACGCAATCTCAACGGCGAGCGGCTCAAGGTCAACGACAAGCGCGGCAATCCGATCGAGATCGCCGCGGTCGTCGTCTGGCGCGTCGACGACACGGCGCGCGCCAGTTTCGACGTCGACAACTACGAGAACTACGTCAAGCTGCAGAGCGAGGCCGCGGTGCGGCATCTGGCCTCGTCGTTCGCCTACGACCATGCCGACACGCCGGCCGGCGGCGCGCCGGAGCCGACGTTGCTGGCCAGTGCCGACAGCGTCTCGCGCGCACTGGTGGTCGAGCTGCAGCAGCGCCTGGACAAGGCCGGCGTCATCGTCGAGGAGGCCCGGCTGATGCATCTGGCGTACGCGCCTGAGATCGCGCAGGTGATGCTGCGCCGCCAGCAGGCCGAGGCGATCATCGCCGCGCGGACGAAAATCGTGCACGGCGCGGTGTCGATGGTGGAAATGGCGCTGCGCGAGCTGTCCGAAAAGCAGGTCGTCGCGCTCGATGACGAGCGCAAGGCCGCGATGGTCAGCAATCTGATGACGGTGCTTTGCGCGGAAAGCGAAGTCCAGCCGGTCATCAATACCGGGACCTTGTACAACTGATCCCAATCAAGCCAAGGAGCGAGCGATGATCCACGTACGAGCCAGCAATCCGGGTTTGTGGTCCGCAATCGGTGCGGGACTGGGCACCGCGGTCGGGACGGCGCTGGGCAACAGCCCGTTCGGTCTCGCGGTCGGGGCGGCGCTGGGCATGCTGTTCGCGATGCTCAACTTTCGCGGCCGGGCGCGAAAAGCGCGGCAATAGCATCGCATTTCACGTCAACACCAGGAGAATGACATGCGCCGACCCGCGCTTTTTCTGCTGGTCGCACTGATCGCCGTCAGCGCGGCGTTCATCGCGGTCACCGCCGGTCAATTGCCCGGCCTGGTCGCTTCGCACTTCGACAGTGGCTCCGGGGTAAACGGCTGGATGACCCGGAACCAATATCTGTTCTGGATGCTCGCACTGGCGATACTGCTGCCGCTCGTCATCGTCGGCTTCCTCGCGCTGATCCCGCGCGCTGCGCCGCGGCTGATCAACCTGCCCCATCGCGCGTACTGGCTGTCGGAAGCCCGTCGCGAGCAAACCCTGGCGACACTGCTGTCGTTCGGCTGCGCGCAAGGCGCTGTGCTGACGGTGTTCGCGGCCGCGCTGCATTACGTCATACTGCAAGCCAATACGACGGCGCCGCCGCAGCTTCCGGGCGTGCTGTTCGTGGCCGTTCTAGTGGCACTGCTGGCTGCGATGGTGGCATGGACGATCGCGCTCTATGTCCGGTTTCGCCATGTCGATTGACTCTGCGCGCCGCGGCCGCGAGCACTGCCGGCGTGGCTGAAAAAAAGGCTTTTCTGCTGCGTCTCGACCCGGCGCTCTGGACGGCGCTCGAGCGCCTGGCGCAAAGCGAGCTTCGCAGCGTCAACGGACAGATCGAATTTCTGCTGCGCGACACGCTGTCGCGCCGCGGCATCGGACCAGGCCGCGAGCCGACCGCGACGCCGTCCGCCGAGGCCGCATCGGACCATCGGAGCAGGCGTGGCAAGGTGGATTGACCCTTTGACGAGGACGCTGGCCGGGACCAACGCGTTCCGCGGCTATGCGCTGCGCCAGGCGACCGCTGACGACGAGGGGTTCCTCTACGAGCTGCACCGCGAAGCGATGCGCGACTACGTCGAGATCACCTGGGGCTGGAACGAGGCATGGCAGCGCACGCATTTCTCGACCAGCTACTCGCCGTTGCACAATGCGGTGATCGTGCGCACCGCAAGCGGGCCCGCCGATGTCGGCCGCATCAGCCTGACCCGGCACTGGCGCTCGATTTTTCTTCGCGACATCGAGCTCGCCGCCGGCGAGCGCGGGCACGGCATCGGCAGCGCGATCCTCGAAGCCGTGATCGCGCTGGCGGAAGACAGCGAGCGGCATGTCGAGCTCAACGTCCTCGCCTGCAATCCGGCACGTCACCTGTATGCGCGGCTGGGATTTCGCGTCGTTCGAGACGACGGCGCCCGACTTCGGATGCGCACCTAGGCTAACGCACCGGCGGCAGAATCTTGCCCAGCCAGGCGCCGATCGCCCTCACCTCCTCCAGACAGAGCGAGTGCTCGATCGGATACTGATGCCATTCGACCGGGTTGCCGTTCGCCTCGAGCGCCCGCCGCGACGCTAGCCCCCATTCGAAGCGCACGACCGGATCGAGCGTGCCGTGCGCCATGAAAATCGGAACATCGCGGTTGGCGGCGGCCGCTTCGGCCGGCAGCTTGTCGGCCTGCACCAGATAGGTGGACAGCGCCAGGATGCCGGCAAGCCGCTCGGCGTGCCGCAGCCCTGCGTGCAGCGCGATCGCTCCCCCCTGCGAGAAGCCGGCCAGGATGATCCGCGCCGCCGGCACGCCGCGCCCCTTTTCCCGGGCGATCAGCGCCTCGATCTCGCCTTGCGACTGGCGCACGCCGGTGATATCGGCGCGGTTGTTCAAGTCGGCGGCGGCAATGTCATACCAGGCGCGCATGCGCATGCCGTTGTTGATCGTTACGGGGCGCACCGGCGCGTGCGGAAACACAAAACGCACGGCCGCGGCCGGCGACAAGGCCAGCTCGGGAACGATAGGAACGAAATCGTTGCCGTCGGCACCGAGCCCGTGCAGCCAGATCACGCTGGCCGAAGGGCCGGGCGCGGTCTCGAGCTCGATCGAAGGCAAAAGATCAGTCATCCCGGGCAAAACCTCGGCGAAAGGCCGGCATTCTACCGGACCGGGCGTCGCGGCCGGCAAACGTAAGCGCCACCGGCCTGTCTAACGGACGCAAACGGGCGTACAATCCGCGCCTCGAAACGGCGGGGCGACACAATCGCCCCGACCGTGGTGGCGGCCCCTATCCGGTGACCGCGCGATCCAGAGACACAATTTTTGGAGCTTGTCCGATGCCCCTTGCCGCAACCGGCGCGACTGCGCTGCGCGACGTTTCTCTCGACGACAAATACCAACTCGAGTCGGGCCGAGTCTATCTGACCGGCGTTCAGGCGCTGGTTCGCCTGCTGATCCTGCAGCGGCAGCGCGACGCCGCCGCCGGACTCAATACCGCGGGCTTCGTCTCCGGCTATCGCGGCTCGCCGCTGGGCGGTCTCGACCAGTCGCTGTGGTCGGCGTCCAAGTTCCTCGAACGCGCGCACATCAAGTTCCAGCCGGGCTTGAACGAGGACCTTGCCGCGACGTCGATCTGGGGCAGCCAGCAGGTCAACATGTACCCGGGCGCCAAATACGACGGCGTCTTTTCGATGTGGTACGGCAAAGGCCCCGGCGTCGACCGCTGCGGCGACGTGTTCAAGCACGCCAATTACGCCGGCACGTCGAAGCACGGCGGTGTGCTGGTTCTGGCCGGTGACGACCACGCGGCCAAGTCGTCGACCTTGCCGCATCAGTCGGATCACCAGTTTGCCGCAGCGATGATGCCGGTGCTCTATCCGTCGTCGGTCCAGGAGATCATCGACCTCGGCCTGCATGGCTGGGCGATGAGCCGCTACTCGGGGCTCTGGGTCGGTTTCAAATGCGTGTCCGACACCGTCGAAAGCTCGGCCTCCGTCACCATCGATCCCGATCGAGTCAAGCTGGTGATGCCCGACGACTTCCCGTTTCCGCCGGACGGCGTGCACATTCGCTGGCCAGACGGTTTCCTCGAGACCGAAGCGCGGATGCAGGATTTCAAGATTTACGCCGCGCTGCATTATTGCCGGGCCAATCAGCTCAACCGCATCGTCATCGACAGCCCGAAACCGCGCCTCGGGATCATCACCTCGGGCAAAAGCTATCTCGACGTGCGCCAGGCGCTCGATGACCTCGGCATCAGCGAGGCCGACGCCGCCGACATCGGCATCCGCGTGTTCAAGGTGGCGATGCCCTGGCCGCTCGAGCCCGAAGGCGTGCGTCACTTTGCCGAGGGCCTCGACGAGATCCTGGTGGTCGAGGAAAAACGGCAGATCGTCGAATACCAGTTGAAAGAGCAGCTGTATAACTGGCGCACCGATGTCCGCCCGCGCGTCGTCGGCAAATTCGACGAAAAGGGCGAGTGGATGCGCCCGCACGGCGACTGGCTGCTCCCCGCGGCAAGCGAGCTGACGCCGGCGATGATCGCGCGCGTGATCGCGCAGCGCATCGCGCGGCTCGAGCTCCACCCGCGGCACAAGGAGAAGATCGAAAACCGCGTCGCGTTCATCAACGCCAAGGAGGCGGCGCTGGCCAAGCCGAAGATCAGCCTGCAGCGCATCCCCTACTTCTGCTCCGGTTGCCCGCACAACACGTCGACCAAGGTGCCCGAGGGCAGCCGGTCGACCGCGGGCATCGGCTGCCACGTGATGGCGATCTGGATGGATCGCTCGACGTCGACGTTCACGCACATGGGCGGCGAAGGCGTGCCCTGGATCGGGCAGGCGCCTTTTACCGAAGAGAAACACATCTTCGCCAACCTCGGCGACGGCACCTATTACCACTCCGGCGTGCTGGCGATCCGCGCCTCGGTCGCGGCCAAGGTGAACATCACCTACAAGATTCTCTATAACGACGCGGTCGCGATGACCGGCGGCCAGCCGGTCGACGGCCCGATTTCGCCGGCGATCATCGCTCGGCAGGTCGCCGCCGAAGGCGTCGAAAAGATCGTCGTCGTCAGCGACGAGCCGGACAAGTATCCATCCGGCTATTTTGCTGCGGGCACCGCGATCCACCATCGCGACGAGCTGGACAAGGTGCAGCGCGAGCTCCGTGACACGCCGGGCTGCACGGTGCTTCTCTACGACCAGACCTGTGCGGCGGAAAAGCGCCGGCGCCGCAAGCGCGGCAAATACCCGGATCCGGCAAAACGCGTATTCATCAACGAGCTGGTCTGCGAAGGCTGCGGCGATTGCGGCGTCAAGTCCAACTGCGTTTCGGTGGCTCCTGTCGAGACCGAGTTCGGCCGCAAGCGCACGATCGATCAGAGCTCGTGCAACAAGGATTTCTCCTGCGTCAACGGCTTTTGTCCGAGCTTTGTCACCGTCGAGGGCGGCGGCTTGCGCAAGCCGAAGCGGGCCGATGCGCTCGATGTCACCGCGCTGCCCGATCCGGCGGTGCCGGCGACGACCGAGCCTTACGGGATCCTGGTCACCGGTATCGGCGGCACCGGCGTCGTGACCATAGGCGCATTGCTGGGCATGGCCGCTCACCTCGCAGGCAAAGGTTGCAGCGTGCTCGACATGACCGGCCTCGCGCAAAAGAACGGCGCTGTCGTATCGCACGTGCGCATCGCCGACACACCCGAGCGGATCCATGCGACGCGAATCGCCGCCGGCGAAGCGAAGCTGGTGCTGGCCTGCGATATCCTGACCGGCGTCGGCGACGAGGCGGTCGCGAAGATGCAAAGAGGCGTCACCCGTGCGCTGGTCAACACCGCGCTGGTGATGCCGGCAGAATTCACCCGCAACGCCGACCTCAAGTTTCCGCTCGGCTCGATGGAGCACGAGATCCGCGACGCCGTCGCGCCCGGCGACGCCGAGTTCCTCGACGCGACGAGGCTCGCGACCGGGCTGATGGGCGACTCGATCGCAACCAATCTGTTCATGGTCGGCTTCGCCTATCAGCGCGGGCTGATTCCGCTCGGTGAGGACGCGATCCTGCGGGCGATCGAACTGAACGGCGCCGCGGTCGAATCGAACAAGCAAAGCTTCCGCTGGGGCCGCCTTGCCGCGGTCGATCCGGCGCGCGTTGCGGCCGCCGCGGTGCCCGCGTCGGCCAAGCCCGACTCGCAACGCTTGTCGGAATCGGTCGACGAGATGATCGCGCGCCGCGCCGCGTTCCTGACCGCTTACCAGGACGCGGCCTACGCCAGGCGCTACACCGATTTCGTCGCCAAGGTGCGCGCCGCCGAAACCGCGCGGCTGCCCGGCAAGACGGCGCTGACCGAAGCGGTGGCGCGCTACTATTTCAAGCTGCTCGCGATCAAGGACGAATACGAGGTCGCGAGGCTTTACACCGACGGCGACTTTCTGAAGCGCATCGCCGCGCAGTTCGAAGGCGACTACAAGCTCAACTTCCATCTTGCTCCGCCGCTGTCGAACAAGCCCGATCCGGTCACCGGCGAAGCAAAGAAGAGCACGTACGGGCCGTGGATGATGACGGCGTTCCGCGTGCTGGCGAAGATGAAATGGCTGCGGGGCACCGCACTCGACGTATTCGGCAAGACGCACGAGCGGCGGACCGAGCGCCGGCTGATCACCGATTACGAAGCGCTGATCGACGAGCTCCTGCCGCGGCTGGCCGCGCACAATCACGCGATCGCGGCCGAGCTCGCCTCGATCCCCGAGCACATTCGCGGCTACGGCCACGTCAAGGATCGTTATCTGAAGGTGGCGAAAGCGAAGGAAGCCGAGCTGGTGGCGAGCTTCCGCGCCGCGGCGCCCGGTGCGGCGGCGGCGCTCGCCGCGATCAAGGTAGCGGCCTGAAACACTGACTCTTTTTGCGTCCGCAGCGCGGCTTCAGCCACACGGCCGGGCCGCGCTTTTCCTTGCGGCGGGTGCTTGGAGTTTCGCCTCGCTTCAGAACGCCACTGCCGATCGGCCTTTCAGCTTCAGGATTTCCCGCGCCTCGTCGGGGGTCGCGACCGACAGGCCCATCGCTTCGATCATCGCGCGCGCAGCTTTCACCTGCGCAGCATTCGATTCGGCGAGCTTCCCCGGCCCCAGCCACAGGCTGTCCTCGAGCCCGACCCGAACGTTGCCGCCCATTGCCGCCGACATCGCCGCGACGGGCAGCTGATTGCGCCCTGCGCCGAGCACGCTCCAGCGATACTGGTCGCCGAACAGCCGGTCGGCGGTGCGCTTCATGTGGGCGACATCGTCCGGGTGCGCACCGATGCCGCCGAGTATCCCGAACACGCTCTGGATGAACAGCGGCGGCTTGACGATGCCGCGATCGAAAAAATGCGCCGCCGTGTACAGATGCCCGATGTCGTAGCACTCGATCTCGAACCGCGTGCCGTTGTTGGCGCACGAGGTCAGGATGTATTCGATATCCTTGAACGTGTTCTTGAACACGCGCTCGTCGGACGTCGCGAGATAGGTGCGCTCCCAGTCGAATTTGAACGTCGAGAAGCGCCTGAGCATCGGGAACAGCCCGAAGTTCATCGATCCCATGTTGAGCGACGCGACCTCGGGCTTGAGCTGCAGCGCCGGCTGCAGACGCTCCTCGATGGTCATCGTGGCCGCGCCCCCGGTCGTGAAATTGATCACGACGTCGCTGCGCCGGGCGATGTCGGCCGCGAAGACGCGGAAGTATTTCGGATCCTGCGTCGGATGTCCGTCGATCGGGTCGCGCGCGTGCAGATGGACGATCGCCGCCCCAGCTTCGGCCGCGCCGACCGCCGCGTCGGCGATTTCCTGCGGCGTCACCGGCAGATAGGGCGACATCGAAGGCGTGTGGATGGATCCGGTAATCGCGCAGGTGATGATTACGCTGCGTCCCTGTTTTGCTGCCATTGCTGACCTCCTTATTCGGAATCCGGTTGTTCGCGTTTGTGGGCGACCAGCGCCATCAGGCGCCGATCCCGCCACACGGTCCTGGCTTCCCTCGCCTCGGGCGAGCGCGGCGCGCCTAGCGCAGCGGCAACTCTCGCCGCGTTGGCGGCATCCCATACGTCCGCCCCCGCCGGGTCGGAGGTAAGCCGGCGGAAGAAATCGCCGTAGCGCGCGCAGTAATCCGCTACGCCGCCGGGCGCGTTCAATTCGATCGTCGCCATGGGCCCGAGGAACGACCAGCGCAGCCCGAGTCCATCGCGCACCGTCTTGTCGAGGTCGTCGGCGGACACGTAACCCTCTCCGACCAGGCGCATCGCTTCCGACAATAGCGCACCCTGCAGACGATTGAGCACAAAGCCGTCGAGCTCGCGCCGGACGACGATCGGGACCTGCCCAAGCGACGTGAATACGCGTTCGGCGCGCTGGATCGTCGCCGGGGCGGTCCATGGCGCGCCGCAAAGCTCGACGATCGGCACCAGATGCGGCGGATTGACCGGATGCGCGACCAGGCAGCGCGCGCGGCCGGCCAGGCTTTCGGTAAATCGCGATGCCGGAATCGCCGAGGTCGAGCTGGCGAGCACGGCGTCCGGTCGGGCGTGACGATCGAGCCGCGCGAAGACATCGCGCTTGACCTCCACCTTTTCCGGCAGATTCTCCTGCACCCAGTCGGCGCCTTCGATCGCCGACTCGATGTCGGCTACATGCTCGATGCGCGCGAGTGCCGCGCGGGCGTCGGCGACGAGCCCGTATCGCTGCTGTTCATCGAGACTTGCGGCGATGAACTCGCCGGCGTGCGCGAGCTGGTCCGCATTGCTGTCGGTCAGGCGGACCGCCCACCCTGCCCGCGCGAATACCATCGCCCAGGCACGGCCGATCAGGCCGGCGCCGATGACTGCTATCGTCTTGTCCATTGCCTCACATCCATAGAACACGGCGCCGCAGGTCGAGATTTTCCCGAAGCTCCGTGGCCGCACCTTCGTAGACGACGCTGCCGCGCTCCAGCACATAGGCGTGGTTCGCCAGCGCCAGCACAAGGTCGAGGTTATGCTCGACGATGATCATCGTAACCTCGCTTCGCAACTTGTCGAAGACCTCGAACAGTTCCTCGACGACCGCCGGTGCCAGTCCTTCGAACGGCTCGTCCAGCAGCAGCACGCGGACGTGGCCCGACAGCGCCCGCGCGACCGCCACCATCTGCTGCTCGCCGCCGGACAGGAAATCGGCCGGTGTGTCGAGCCTCGATTTGAGCTGCGGGAAGAATCCGAGAATCCTGTCTTCGCTCCATGCGACCCCCGCGCCTTTTTCACGTCTGAGCCGTCCGAGCTCCAAGTTGTCGCGCACGCTCATTCCGGCGAACAGCCCCCTTCCCTGCGGCACGTAGCCCACGCCAAGCCGGGCGATTGCCGCCGCCGGCCGCCCGGCCAGCTCCTCGTTGCCGAGCAGGATGCTTCCCCCGGCGGCGCGCACGATCCCGATGATCGTCTTCAGCAACGTCGACTTGCCTGCACCGTTCCGACCGAGCAATGCGACGATTTCCTGCTCGTGCGCAACCAGCGAGGCGCGTTGCAGGATATGGCTCTTGCCGTAGTAGGCGTCGACCAGATCCAGGCTCAGCAATTCCGGACCGGTGCCGCGCCCGGCGTGGCCGTGAGCTCCGGCGGCCAGCGCGGCGGTACCGACGCCGATATAGATCTCCTGCACCGCGCGGCTGTTGCGCGCATCGTCCGCGGTGCCGTCGACCAGCACGCGGCCCTCGTTCATCACCGTCACCCTGTCGGCCAGCGCGAACACGCGATCGATGTCGTGTTCGACCAGCAGCACCGGGATATCTCGGGATATGCGCTTGACCAGGCCCGCGACACGCTCACGCTCGGCGGCGGCAAGCCCGGCGAGAGGCTCGTCGAGCAGCAGAGCGCGCGGCGCCGAGGCGAGCGCCAGGCCCATGTCGAGAAGTCGCTGGCCGCCGTAGGAAAGGGCGCCTGCTTCGGCCTGTTCGATCCCGGTCAGGCCGAGAAAGCCGATCAGCTCGCGCGTGCGCCCCTGCACCGGCTCGATCGCCGTCGTCGGCGTCCAGCCGTCGAAATGGGACCGGTCGCGGGCCTGCACGGCAAGCCGCAGGTTTTCCCCGACCGAAAGCGCCGGAAACAGATTGGTGATCTGAAACGACCGCGCCAGCCCGGCTGCAACGATGCGGTGCGGCGTCTCACCGGTGACGTCGCGGCCGTCGAGCACGACGCGGCCGCGATCGGGCATGAACATCCCGGAAATCAGATTGAACAGCGTCGTCTTGCCGGCGCCGTTGGGTCCGATCAGCGCGTGCAGCGTGCGATCGCCCACCGCAAGGCTTGCTTCCTCGACGGCATGAATACCGCCGAACGCTTTCGCCAGCCCCTTGGCCTCGAGCACGGTCCCCGTCGGACGCGCGGCCGGCAGAAGAAACGCCGGCAGCGGGCGCCCATGCTCGATCGAGCGACCCGCCATCGCGGCAGCCTCGACGCTGCGGGGACGCATCGGCTCGGTGAGACGCCGCCACACGCCGACCAGGCCGGTCGGCGAAAACACGACAAATGCGACGAACAACAGGCCGAAAAAAAACAACCAATTCGGTGTCCAGATCGACAGGTATTCGCGAAAGAGAATGTAGAACAGCGCCCCGAGCGCCGGGCCCAGCAGGCTTCTCATGCCGCCGATGATCACCATGGCCAGCAACTCGCCGGACGAGGAGATCGACGTCGGATCGGCCGAGGCGAAGCGATGGTGAAACGCAAACAGGACACCGGCAAAGCCGGTCAGCGTCGCCGATGCCGCATAGGCGATCTGCTTGTACCGCTGCGTCGCATAGCCGATGAACTGCGCGCGTTGCTCGTTCTCGCGAATCGCGAGCAGGACGCTGCCGATCGGTGACGCATGAAAGCGCGACAGCGCATGGACGACGAGCAGACCGAGCGTCGCGACGACGGCGTAGTAGACCCACGGGTTCTCCAGGTCGACGCCGAGCCACGTCGCGCGACTGACCCCGCCGAGGCCGTTCTCGCCGCCGGTGAACGCGGTCCAGCGAAACGCCACCGCATAGGTCAGCGCCGAGAATGCCAGCGTAAGCAGCGAGAAGTAAACGCCGCGACGGCGCAGCACCAGGAAACCGACGAGCACCGAGGCGACGAGCAGGAAGCCCAGCGCGAACAGCGCAGGCCAGAGCACCGACGCGGGAAACCAATGCCGCTGTGCCAGCGCCGCCGCGTATGCGCCGAGGCCGAACCATGCGCCGTGGCCGAATGAAACGAGACCGGTGTGGCCGACCAGGACGTTCAGCGCCATGCATGCGATGGCGAAGATCACCACGTCGGTCGCGCTGGTCAAGGTCAGGCCCCCTGCGAGAAGCGCAAAGGGCAATCCCGCGCACACCAGTGCGGCGATTGCCAGCGGCGAGCGGGGCAGCTTCATTCGAAGCGCTGGATCCGCTCGCCGAACAAGCCGCGCGGCCGGAACAGCAGCACCAGCAGCATCAGCAGGTACATCGAAGCTTCCGCCGCTGGGGGAAAGAAATACACGGTCAGGCCGCGCACGACACCGACGATCAGCGCCGCCCAGACGACACCCCAGAACGACCCCAGCCCGCCGATGACGACGACGACGAAGGACGCCGTCAGGATATCGGTGCCCATTGCCGGATGGACACCGGAAATCGGTGCCAGCAGCACGCCGGCCAAGGCAGCCAGGGCGACTGCCAGCGCAACCACGCTGGCCATGTACGGCGCGAGCGAAATCCCGAGCGCGGCGACCATGTCGGGGTTTTGCACCCCGGCGCGGACGACTCTTCCGAACGGCGTCCGCCGCAGCAGCAGCCACAGCCCCGCAACGGCGGCGGCGGCGATGGCGAGCATCAACAGCCGGTACTTCGAATAGATGAAATCGCCGACGAAGACCTGACCTTTCAGCGCCGGCGGAATCGAAAACGGAATCGGCGCCGCACCGAATATCCAGCGCAGCGCCTGCTCGGCGACCAGCGCCAGGCCAAAGGTCAGCAGCAGGCCGAGCGCGGGATCCTCGCGGTAGAAGCGACGGAACAGCAGGCGCTCGACGACCAGACCGACGCCGGCGACTGCCAGCGGCGAGACGACCAGCGCGCCGGCGAAACCGAGCGTGTCGGCCAGCTTGACGGCGAAGTAAGCTCCGAGCGCATAGAACGCCCCGTGCGCGAGGTTGACCAGCCCGCCCAGCGAGAAAATGAGCGTCAGGCCGAGCGCGATCAGCAGGTAATAGGCGCCGGCGAGCAGGCCGTTCAATACCTGCTCGAGAACCTCGATCAGCATCGTGACCGCCGCCGCGCGCGGCGGCGCACCGCGCGCATCGCCGTTTCGATCAGGCGGGCATCGTGCAGTTGTTCTCTTCGCGCGTCGGCGCGATCACTTCGAGGCTCTGGCTCGCCGCCGGCACCGGCGGAGACAAGGTGAACAGATCCCAGCGATCCTTGACGTCGGCCGGTTTCTTGAAGGTGATCGTATACATCTCCTGCATCAACTGATGGTCCCAGCCGCGGTAATAGCCTTCGCGCGCTTTGAGGATGTCGAACTTGGCGCCCTTTTCCAGATGCTCGACGACCTTGGTCGAATCGGTGCTCTTGATCTCATTCATCGCCTGGGCGACGTGCTTGGTCGACATGTAGTCGCCCCAGGCCTGGTTCTCCGGCGGCTTGCCGTATTTTTTCACGAATGCGTCGGTGAATCGCTGCGATGCGGGCGTCTTCAACTGCGAGTCCCAGACCAGCGGCCAGATGCCGAGCACGTTGCCCTTGCCCGCGCCCCATGCGACGGCGGTGTCGAAGCCGAATCCGGCGACCGGGAACGGCAATCCGAATTCGAGGTACTGTTTCATGAAATTGGTGATTTGCGCGCCGGCGAGATTCGACACCACCAGGTCCGGCTTGGCATTGCGGATCTTGAGCAGATACGGGGAGAAATCGGCGACGTCGGTCGCGACCAGCTCGTCGGCGGCGAACGTCCCGCCGTTCGCGGTCATGAAGCGCTTGGCGACCTTGAGCAGGTCGTGCCCGAACGCATAGTCGGCGGTCAGGCTGTACCACTTCTTGCCCTTGACCATGCCGTCGCGCAGCAAGGCCTGGCCGCAGGCGCTGACGTACATGCTATTCGCGGCTTCGGTGTGGAACATGTAGCGGTTACACGACTTGCCGCGCAATTCGTCGGAGTTGCAGCCGGTATTGAAAAAGAGTGTCCGGTTGCGCTGCGCCACCTGCGCTATCGCCAGGCCCGACGCCGAGCTGATCTCGCCGATGATCGCGACGACCTTGTCGCGCTCGATCAGGCGCTCGGCCTTGGTCGATGCCGTCTGCGGATTGACGCTGTCTTCGGCGATCAGCTCGATTTTGCGGCCCATGATCCCGCCGGCGGCATTGATGTCGTCGACCGCGAGATTGACCCCCATCACCGCGTATTCGCCCAGCGGCCCCAGAAAGCCGGTGCGCGGCGTCAGATGGCCGATGCGGATCGCGTCCGACTGGCTGCGAACGATGGCGGGAAATCCGACCGCGCCCAATGCGGCGGCTGCTCCGGCGCCCTTGAGCAAACTGCGACGACGGCTTGTCGGCAAACGATCCATGAGACTCCTCCTCGGGATGACGAGAAAGCGGTGCACGGCTCGTTAAACAGTGGCCGTTCGGCGCCGCTTGGCGAAATGCGATGCCAGTTATAATCCCAAAGCGCTATTGCTGTCCATGCCGCGCGATCGTCTTCGACCCCAACGTGCGAGCGGTCCGCGATTGCGCGATTCGCTTCGTTTCCAGGAGAGCTGAACATGGATCTCGCGATCCGCGGATTGCGTGTCCTCGTCACGGCCGGCGCGTCGGGCATCGGCCTCGCGACCGCGCGGGCATTCGCTCGCGAAGGCGCTCGAGTTCATGTGTGCGACGTCGACGAGGCGTCGTTGAAGTCGGTCGCGGCAAGCGACCCCGCCATCGTCCAGAGCGTCTGCGACGTTGCCGACGGCAAGGCGATCGCGCGGATGTTCGACCAGGTGACCGCGACCTTCGGCGGTCTCGACGCCCTGGTCAACAACGCCGGCATCGCCGGTCCGACCGCCGCCTGCGAAGACATCGCGCTGGCCGATTGGGAACGCACGCTCGCAGTCAACCTGACCGGACAGTTCCTGTGCGCGCAGCGCGCCATTCCATGGCTCAGGAAGAGCAGCAATCCCAGCATCGCCAATCTTTCGTCGGCCGCAGGCCGGTTCGGCTTCCCGATGCGCACGCCGTACGCCGCGTCCAAGTGGGCGGTGATAGGCCTGTCCAAGTCACTCGCGATCGAGCTTGGCCGCAACGGCGTCCGGGTCAATGCGATCTGTCCCGGCTCGGTCGCCGGGCCGCGCATCGATTCGGTCTTTGCCAACAAGGCATCCGCGCGCGGCGTCTCCGCGGCGACGGTTCGCGACGAAGCGCTCGCCAGGACGTCCCTCAGACGGCTGGTGTCCGCCGACGATATCGCCAACGCGATCGTTTTCCTCGCCTCGCCTTTGGGCGCCAACATCTCGGGACAGGCTTTGCCCATCGATGCCGATACGCAAGCGCTGTTCTGAGACATTCGCTTCGCACCAGTCGCCGCGAGCGCCGGGTGCAAGCGGTGTCGTCTTGTATTAGAAGGAGCTGAACCGATGCAATCCGTGTTCGAATTGTCGGGCAAGGTCGCGCTGGTTACCGGCGCCTATCGCGGCCTCGGCTTCGCCATCGCGCAAGGCCTCGCGCGGGCCGGCGCCTCGGTCGTGCTCAACGGCCGCAGGATCGAGGCAGTCGAACCGGCAGCGCGCGCGTTGACCGCACAATCGCTGAAAGCGTCGACCGCGATATTCGACGTCACCGACGGCGACGCGGTGCGAGCGGCGGTGACGGCGATCGAGAACGAGCACGGCCGCATCGACGTGCTGGTCAACAACGCAGGCATCCAGCGCCGAGGGGCACTGGCCGACTTTTCACAGCAGGATTGGGACGACATCATCGCCACCAATCTGACCGCGCCCTTCGTCGTGTCGCAGGCCGTGCTGCCGGGCATGATCGCGCGCAAGAGCGGCAAGATCGTGCACATCGCCTCGCTGATGAGCGAGCTGGCGCGCCCCAGCGTCGTGCCGTACACCGCAGCGAAGGGAGGCGTGCGCCAGCTGACGCGCGGCATGGCCGTCGAGCTCGCGCCGCACAACATCCAGGTCAACGCGATCGCCCCCGGCTATTTCGCGACCGAAATGAATCGCGCGCTGATCGACAATCCCGAGTTCAACGCGTGGGTGTGCAAGCGCACGCCCGCCGGCCGCTGGGGCCAGCCCGACGAGCTGGCCGGAACCGCCGTATTTCTTGCTTCGAGCGCATCGAACTACATCACTGGGCAGCTGCTGATCGTCGATGGGGGAATGAGCGTGGCGTTGTGAGCAGTACCGACACCACAATCATGCGTGAGGCCGCAGAGGCGGTGGCGCTGCAGGGACGCCGCTACGCGCGCAGCACCGTCTTGGCGTACAGATCGCCAAGCGCGCCGGCAGGATCGTACCTTTGCTTGAGCGCCGCGTACGCCTGACGGTTGTAGATCGCCCAAAACTCGTCTTCGGTGAAATACGAGTCGGAGTAAAGCGACTTGATTCCGCCGAGCTCGCGCACCTTGCGCTCGATCAGCCGGTTGCAGAAGCCCGCGGACCGCTGCTCGCGTGTCGTGACCACGTCCCAGAACCCGAAGTTGACATACATCGTTCCGGGAGTCAGCGGATAGAGCGTGAACGCCGCGGCGGCGTCGGGCGCACGGATCGGGCAAAGCCAGATCGGCAGGATTCCCACCTCGGCGTGCAGAAATGCGAGGAACTCCGCTGCCCGGTCGATCGGAATGTCGACGTCCTGGATAACCGATTCGGCGTGCACGCCGCGAACCCGGTTGAGCGCGCGGGTAAGGCCCCACCGGCTGTTCCAGCGCATGATGCGCTGGTAGGTAACCGAGTTCAGCCGCCTTCGCCCGTACAGTCGCCGCAGCAGCGGATGCTGCGCGCCGACGTTCTTCGAACACCAGAACCAATCGGTGTCCCAGCGCCACAGGTAGCCCTCGGTGGTCAGGAAGTCCGTCGAGCGCTCGCGCAGCGAGCGGTAGTAGATGCGCTCGAAGCTGTAGTCGCTGACATACGGCGCTTCGTCGACGAAGCGCCCGACCGACACGATCATTTCGTCGGGCGCGAATACGACGCCGTCGAGAAAATCGATGTCCGGGTCGGCAGCCAGACGGCCGATCGCGGCGAAGCAATCGCCGGCAGCGGAGAACCGGTTGTGCTCGACCTGCACGAACTTGCGAACCGGCTGCGTACGCATCGTCAGCTTCAGCGCGTAGCCGAGGGTGCCGTACGAATTGGGAAAGCCGAAAAACAGGTCGCGGTGCTCGTTGTCGCGCGTGCAGATGACGACGCGGCCGTCGCTGGTCAGTACTTCCAGCGCGACGGCGGTGTCGTGCACCAGTCCATGGCGGAACGAGGTCGCCTCGATGCCGACTCCGGCCATCGCGCCGCCGACGGTGATCGACCTCAATTGCGGCACGACGCAGGGCATCGCCCGATGCGCCAGCGTCGCCGAAGCGAGCTCGGCATAGGTCGTCATCCCCTCGGTATCGACGGTCCGCGCGGCGGCATCGAAAGCGACGACGCGATTGAAATGCTTGAGGTCGATTCGGGGCGCCGCGCGCCGGGCACGGTCCCGAAACAGGTTCGACGTCGATTTCGCAAGACCGACCCGCGCCGAGGCGCCCGGGGCCGCAGCGATTTCCGCCTGCAAGCGCGCGATCTTTTCGACGTAGGAGGCCAAGAGATGGAGTCCGTTGCGTCAAGCCGCGAGCGCGGCGTTACCGCTGCGCCGCCACCGCAACGCGGCGCCGGCGAGAATCAGGCGCGATGCCGCCGCGAGCAAGCCTTAAGCCCGAGCGACCGGCACAGGTCTCACGAAGGCCGCGCCGCGGCATCGTACAGAAATGCGCGGCTCATCGGATAGTTTCCCGCGATGTTGCCCTTGCTCACCAGGACCTGGAACAGATGCGTATGGCTGTTTTTCGAACGGAACATCTCCGCGCATGCCCAAAGGTATGTGCGCCAGGTACGGCGGAAGCGTTCGTCGAACCGCCTGGGCTCGAGCGCCTGAATCGCCGGCCAGTTCTGGTCGAAGCGCGACGCCCAAGCGTCGAGCGTAAGCGCGTAATGACGGCGCAGGTTTTCGATGTCGATGACTTCGAGACCGCATTTTTCCATCGCGTCGATCGCCAGCGACAGGCTCGGTATCCAGCCACCCGGGAAGATGTGCTTGCGGATATAGAACTCGGTGGAGAAGTCGCCGACGTGTCCGATGAAGTGGATGACGCCGAGCGCGCCCGGCTTCATTGCGTCGGCGTGCGCGCGGATGACCTCCTGCAGCTGATCGGGTCCGGCGTGCTCGAGCGTGCCGATCGAGAGCAGCTTGTCGTACTGGCCCGGCATCTCGCGGAAGTCGCATTCGACCAGGCCGATCCGGTCGTCCAACCCGCGCCGTGCGAGCTCGGCACGCAGTTCAACCACTTGTCTGGTGGCCGCATTGATGCCGGTGCCGAGCGCCCCGTAGTGCTCGAGGGCGTGGAACAACAGGCCGCCGAAGCCGCAGCCGACATCGATGAAAGTTTCGCCGCGCTTGAGCTGCACCTTGCGGCAGACATGGTCCATCTTGTTCTGCTGCGCTTCCTCGAGCGTCTTTGTGCCTTCCTTCCAGTACGCGCAGGTGTACATCATGCCGACGCGGTCGAGCCAGAGTTTGTAGAAAGGCTCACCGACGTCATAGTGGAAACTGGCGTTGGCCTTGGCCTGCGCGATCGACTTGTTGGAGAAACGGAATTCGTGCCAGCGGTTGCGCAGTGAGACCAATGCGTTCTGCGAATTGTCGAACCCCGCGTCGAGCGCGGCGCGGAACGCGAGAGGGAAATTGCCTTCGATGTCGAGATTGCCGTCGAAATACGATTCGAGCAGGCCGACCGGACCGAACGCGAGCACGCGCAACGCGGCGCGCGCCGTGCGGAAAGTGACGGTGAACTCGGGAACCTGCCGCGCTTCGCAATTGGTGTAGGCCGCGCCGTCGGAAAATACCGCCCGGAACCGCACCGGCGTCGCGGCGCCGATCGCGGCCAGCTTGCGCCCGACCAGGCCGCCGACGCGCCATCCTGCCCCTGCGCCGGTGGATCGAGCCGATGCCGGCTCAGCCGTTCCGCGTCCGGAAGAGTTGTCGCCGTGGGTCAGCCCGTCGGCGGTGATGCGGCCTTCGATGCGGCCGATGCCCTCGGGCTTGCGACGATGCTTCGGATTCTGCTCAGCCATTTTTTGGCAACCCTTTTTGTGGTCTGGCGCTGCCCGGCAAAGCCTACCGACAGTCGCAGCATTACCCGCGACAGCCGACGCGGATCGCTGCGATCATACCGAGGCTGCAGCGTTTAGGGTATCGACACAATCGGAGTGGCTCCGATTCGCCTGTAGGCGAGCGTCCGACAATCGGGCGCGTCGAGCGGCCGCCGAATGTCCTGAAAAGCATGAACCCGAAGGCGCTTCGGACCCCCGATAAGTTGTCCACCGCAACGGTGGACAAAACGGTGGATCGCCGGTGGATGGTCGGTGAACGGTAACAAAATTTCGAGCTTAGACCCTGATTTTTCTGCCCTTTTCCAGCCTCTCCCGTGTGCATTAAAAAGCGCTTGCGCCGGTTCGGCCTAGCTACTATGATTGGTGTTGATTCAGCACTTGAACACAAGATATAGTAGATTTTGATTCGTAAGGGATTTCCGTAAGCCTCGACCAAGGGGGCCGGCGGCGAGGTCGGTGCCGTCGGATTGGCCGCCGCGAGCCCGCCCAGCGCTGGACCGGCTTGACGGACCCAAGCGAAGCACGGGGAACCAAGAACCATAAGATGATTTCGACAGGAGAACACTCCATGCAAGTCGCCAGCTCCGCCGCTACTCCATCTTCCCCAGCACAGCGCAACCTGATGCCCGGAGAGACGAGCGCAACGCTAGCGGCGAACAACGATCCGCGACTAGCCCAGTACAAGGTGATCCGCCGCAACGGTGCCGTTGTGGCGTTCGAGCCGTCGAAAATCGCGATCGCGGTGACCAAGGCTTTCCTCGCCGTCAATGGCGGACAGGGCGCGGCGTCGGCGCGCGTGCGCGAGCTGACGGCGAAGCTCACCGATGTCGTCGTCGCCGCGCTGATGAAGCGCAAGCCCGATGGCGGTGCGATCCACATCGAGGAGATCCAGGACCAGGTCGAGCTCGCGCTGATGCGCGGCGGCGAGCACGAAGTCGCTCGCGCCTATGTGCTCTACCGCGAAAAGCGCTCGCAGGAGCGGGCGCACGAAAAGAAGGAAAAGGGCACCGCTGCCGAAAGCGCCGCGATCAACGTGATCGACAACGGCGTCACGCGGCCGCTCGACATGGGCAGGCTTACCGACCTGGTGCGGACTTCGTGCGAAGGCCTCTCCGACGTCGAACCCGAGCGTGTGCTGAAGGCGACGCTGAAGGACCTGTACGACGGCGTGCCGATGGACGAAGTGCGAAAGTGCGTCGTGCTCGCGGCGCGCACGCTGATCGAAAAGGATCCGGCCTACAGCTTGGTGACCGCGCGTCTGCTGCTCGACGCGATCCGTTTCGAGGCGCTGGGCGAGGAGGCGACCCAGGCCGACATGGCGACCAAGTACGCCGATTATTTTCCGCGCTTCGTCAAGCACGGGATCAAGATCGGCTTGCTCAACGAGGGGCTGGCGCATTACGACCTGAAGACGCTGGGCGCAGCGCTCGTTCCTTCGCGCGACATGCAGTTCGGCTACCTGGGCTTGCAGACTCTATACGACCGCTATTTCCTGATCGACCAGTACGCGCAATTTGCCGGCGCCGGGCGCCGCTTCGAGCTGCCTCAGGCATTCTTCATGCGCGTGGCCATGGGCCTGGCGCTGAACGAGGTCAACCGCGAGGCGCGCGCGATAGAGTTCTACAACGTGCTGTCGACGTTCGATTTCATGAGCTCTACCCCGACGCTGTTCAATTCGGGCACGCATCGTTCGCAGCTCTCGTCGTGCTACCTGACGACGGTGGCAGACGACCTCGACGGCATCTACGAGGCTATCAAGGAGAACGCCCTGCTCTCCAAGTTCGCCGGCGGCCTGGGCAACGACTGGACCAACGTGCGCGCGCTGGGCAGCCACATCAAGGGCACCAACGGCAAGTCGCAGGGCGTCGTCCCTTTCCTGAAGGTCGTCAACGACACTGCAGTCGCCGTCAATCAGGGCGGCAAGCGCAAGGGCGCGGTCTGCTCGTATCTCGAGACCTGGCATCTGGACATTGAGGAGTTCCTCGAGCTGCGCAAGAACACCGGCGACGACCGCCGGCGCACGCACGACATGAACACGGCGAACTGGATTCCGGACCTGTTCATGAAGCGCGTGATGGAAGGCGGCGACTGGACGCTGTTCTCGCCCGCCGACGTGCCGGACCTGCACGACAAATGGGGCCGCAGGTTCGAGGAGGCGTACACGCGCTACGAGGAAAAGGCGGCGCGCGGCGATCTGAAGCTGTTCAAGAAGCTGCCCGCGCTGCAGCTGTGGCGCAAGATGCTGTCGATGCTGTTCGAAACCGGGCACCCGTGGATCACGTTCAAGGATGCCTGCAATGTGCGCTCGCCGCAGTCGCACGTCGGCGCCGTGCACAGCTCGAACCTCTGCACCGAGATCACGCTGAACACCAGCGAAACCGAGATCGCCGTATGCAACCTGGGCTCGGTGAACCTGCTGGCGCACATGAAGAAGGTCGGCAAGGGCGACGACGCCGTCTACGAGCTCGATCACGAAAAGCTGAGAGTGACGATCAGGACCGCGATGCGAATGCTGGACAACGTCATCGACATCAATTACTACGCGGTTGCGAAGGCGCGCAATTCGAACCTCAAGCACCGCCCCGTCGGCCTGGGCATCATGGGCTTCCAGGATTGCCTGCACCTGCTGAAGACGCCGTACGCGTCGGACGACGCGATGGAATTCGCCGACGGCTCGATGGAAGCGGTCTGCTACTACGCCTACTGGGCATCGACCGAGCTCGCCGAAGAGCGCGGCCGCTACAGCTCGTACAAGGGCAGCCTGTGGGACCGCGGCATCATGCCGCAGGACTCGGTCAAGCTGCTGCGCGACGAGCGCGGCGGTTACGTCGAGCTCGACGACTCGGTCGCGATGGACTGGGACGCGCTGCGGGCGCGGGTCAAGCAGCACGGCATGCGCAATTCCAACTGCATCGCCATTGCTCCGACCGCCACGATCTCCAACATCATTGGAGTGGCTGCGTCGATCGAGCCCGAGTATCAGAACATCTACGTCAAGTCGAACCTGTCGGGGGAGTTCACCGTCGTCAACGAGCATCTGGTCGCGGAGCTCAAGCGCCTCGACCTGTGGGACGACGTCATGGTCTCCGATCTCAAGTATTTCGACGGGTCGCTCGCCCGGATAGACCGCATCCCGGCCGGTTTGCGCCAGCTCTACGCGACGGCGTTCGAAGTCGACGCGACGTGGATCGTCGAGGCGGGCGCCAGGCGCCAGAAATGGATCGACCAGGCACAATCGCTGAACATCTACATGGCCGGCGCATCGGGCAAGAAGCTCGACGAGACCTACAAGCTGGCGTGGATGCGCGGATTGAAGACCACCTATTACCTGCGCACGCTGGCGGCGACCTCGGCCGAGAAATCGACCGGCCAGGGCGGCGAGCTCAATTCGGTGCCGGAATCCGGCGGCGCGGCCGGTCGCGCTGCGGCGAAGGCGACCGCGCGGACCGCGGCGAACACGATGCAGGAGCCCGATCCGCCGAAGTTCTGCGCGATCGACAACCCGGATTGCGAGTCTTGTCAGTGATCGGAAAGCGCCCGGTGGGGCGCTCAACCAGACGGAGGTAATCGGCTCGATATCAGCAAGCCCCGCTATCGACGCGGGGATGAAAGTTGCGGATTCCGCCGCGGCGATTATTCAGACGAGCGGGACCGAAAACGACGTTGCGGCGCGCACCCAGACAGGAGGTTGCGAGAGTCGCCGGGCGTCAGTGGGACGGCCGAACGATGGCCGGATGTTGCGGAGCCAGCGTGGGCGCGTGCGAAATCAGCCGCACGCGCTCAGCTGAGTTCGGGCAGCGGGTCCGTGCGGGATCATCCGCACGGCGTACGACGCAATACGGCGCAGTGAGCGGCACGAGGATGGCAAGCTCTGGCAACCAACGTGGAGGACCGGTAGATGGCCCAGTACGAGCATGTCCCATGTCATGTGGTGGATGCGCGGTATCTCGGTGACTACAAGGTTTGGTTGGAATTCAACGATGGACGCAAAGGCGTGGTCGATCTCGCCGACGAGCTTTACGGCGAGGAATTCGAATCGTTGCGTGACCGTGATCGATTTGCTGCTTTTGTCCTCGACTACGGATTGGCGACCATCGCCTGGGAAAACGGCGTCGATTTTGCGCCGGACTACCTCTACGAAAGGCTGAACGCAGTGCATTAGCGGGATTGCCGGCCGCTTGCCGGAAGCTTGGTACCACACCGTCATCGTCGGTGCTGGCAAGGCGGCTATCCCCTTCGAAACGAAGGCGCGGCGCAGCGTTCGAATACGCGGCAACGCCTTGAAATATCAGCAAAAGATACTATATTTAGAAGAACTCCCCGCGCCGGACGATAGTGCCGGAACGAGGAAAAAGGAAACGCACCCGTTATTAGGACCACGAGGCCAGTATGCTCACTTTCGAAGACGATTTCGTGACACCCGCGCCGCAGCCGCGCGTGCTGGCCGCGACTCCCGAAACGATTCGCGCCCAGACTACCGGCGGGATCCTTTCGCGCGAGCCGGTGCACGATCTCGATGTCGAATCGCAGGCGATGGCTAACGGCTTCCGCCGCGTCCGCGCCGAGGACAAGCGCGTGATCAACGCGCAAAGCGACGTCAATCAGCTCGTCCCGTTCAAGTACAAATGGGCGTGGGACAAGTATCTCTCCGCGTGCGCCAATCACTGGATGCCGCAGGAGATCAACATGCAGCGCGACATCGAGCTGTGGAAGAATCCGCAGGGCCTGACCGAAGATGAACGGCTGATCGTCAAGCGCAACCTGGGGTTCTTTGTCACCGCCGACAGCCTGGCGGCCAACAACATCGTGCTCGGGACCTATCGTCACATCACCGCGCCCGAATGCCGGCAGTATCTGCTGCGGCAGGCGTTCGAGGAGGCGATCCATACGCACGCCTACCAGTACATCGTCGAGAGCCTGGGCCTCAACGAGGCGGAGATATTCAACGCCTACCACGAGATCAAGTCGATCCGCGACAAGGACGAGTTCCTGATCCCGTTCATCGAGGTGCTGACCGATCCGGCGTTCAAGACCGGCACGATGGACGCCGATCAGAAGCTTCTGAAGAGCCTGATCGTTTTCTCCTGCATCATGGAGGGCTTGTTCTTCTACGTCGGATTCGTGCAGATCCTGGCGATGGGCCGGCAGAACAAGATGACCGGCGCGTCCGAGCAATATCAGTACATCCTGCGCGACGAGAGCATGCACTGCAATTTCGGCATCGATCTGGTCAACACGGTCAAGATGGAAAACCCGCACCTGTGGACCCCGGAATTCCGCGAGGAAATCCGCGTACTGATGAAAAAGGGCGTCGATCTCGAGTACGCATATGCCGAGGACACGATGCCGCGCGGCGTGCTGGGACTCAATGCGCCGATGTTCAAGGAATATCTGCGTTTCATCGCCAACCGCCGCTGCCAGCAGATCGGCATCGACCCGTTGTTCGACAAAGCCGACAATCCGTTTCCATGGATGGCGGAGATGATCGACCTGAAAAAGGAAAAAAACTTTTTCGAGACGCGGGTGATCGAGTATCAGACCGGCGGCGCGCTTTCCTGGGACTAGAATGCCTGCCGCGCGATGCGCACGATGGTGCACCCAATGACTCGAAAGCCCGGTCCGCGCCGGGCTTTGTCTTGTGTGCGACGCAGCACGTGCGCGGCGGCGAGAACTTTGCCGGTCGAACGGCCATCAAACTCTGTAACCGGCAGACGCTCACGCGTGCGGTCGGTGGAAACGGAGGTCAGCGATGGTCTCTATCTGGTGGTTACCGGTCTTGTTCTTCGTAGGTTCCTTCATAGGGACGTTGATTACCGCACTGATGTGCGTGTCCGCGAATCAGTCCGAGCAGTCGGCGCGAATGCCGAGACACGCGGGTGTCGTATTGTCGGACGAGTACTGACGCGGAAGGATTGGCGCACTGACGCGAGGCGGCTGTTATCGGCAATCAGCAATGCGCTGCATTGCACTAATACAGCCGCGGTAAAGGAAGCGGTTTCGAGGCTGAGCTGGCGCGATTGGGCGCCTCTCGTCCAACAGGAGTCCGGTTGAAGCCGGGCTCTTTTTTTGGTCGCCGCGTAACACATTGTCAACAACAATGCCGATCCAGCGGGAACATCGCATGAATCGGATAGCGCCGCCGGGACGCGATTGTATTCCCGGTGCTTGCGGAACCGACGTACCCAAGGACTGGAGGTAGCGCGATGGTTTCG
>Ga0207683_10000413_pt1 | contig 39512 bp, 42 predicted proteins | sample KBSM73metaG_FD_184333 | JGI IMG/M metagenome (GOLD analysis project Ga0207683, IMG submission 184333) | Miscanthus rhizosphere microbial communities from Kellogg Biological Station, Michigan, USA - KBS M7-3 metaG (SPAdes) (version 2) | ecosystem: Host-associated > Plants > Roots > Rhizosphere >... | reverse complement strand
CAGACCGAACTCGTTGAACTTCTCCCACACCGCGCGCACCGCGTTGGTGGAGGTGAACACCACCCACTGGAACCGGCCGTCGACCAGACCCTTGACCGCACGCTCCATCTGCGCGGGGCTGCGCGGCGGTTCGACGGCGATGGTCGGCACCTCGATCGGCAATGCGCCGTGGCTGACCAGCTTTTCGCTCATCTCGCCCGCCTGGTCCTTGGTGCGGGGCACCAGCACGGTCCAGCCGTACAGCGCGCGGCTCTCCCACCAGTTGAGCTTTGCGCGGTTGGTGACGGTCTTGCCGATGGTCACCACCAGCGGTCCCGCCAAGGGTCCGGCCGGCAGGCCGGAAGAATCCGTGCCCGCAAGCGTGTTCTTGTCGAGCAGACCGGCCAGTGTGGTTTCCACCGAACGCTGTTGGCATGTCGTGCCATTCGCGGTGACAACGGTGGGCGTGGTTTCGGCCAGCCCGTATTCGATCAGCGTGCGCGCCGCCTCAGGCAGGCGAGACGCGGTGGCGTGCAGGATCAGCGGGCCGGGCGCTGCGGCCAACGCCGCCCAGTCCACATCACCGCGCACATCGGCGACGGTGTGCGAAGACCCCAGCGGCAGCCCCGCGTACGTCGGCACCGCTGTGGTGTCGGGCAGACCCGGCACGATCTCGAAATTCAGGTGGGTCTTGGCCAGCGCGTTCACCTCGGTGATCACCGCGTCCACAGACAGCGGATCGCCCGCGACCAGCCGGACCACGTCGACGCCCGTGCGGGCCTCGGCGGCCAGCGTCTTGGCAACCTCCGCGGGATCACCCAGCGCGGGCCGGATGTCGGGGCCGCCGGGAATCCTCGTCGCCGCACTGGCGGCGACTGGGGGCACCTCCCGCTCGCGGGGGACCGACGCCCGCGGCACGTCCTTGTCAGCGTCGGCGTCCGTGTCAGCCGCCTTGGCCGCCTCGGCCGGTTCAGGTCCCGACGGCGGCGGCAGTTCACAGCCCGCCAGGGCGAGCACCGCTTCTGGCACGTCGGGATCGGTGAACACCAGCGCGGCGTTGGCAAGTACCGTCCGCGCCCGCGTCGTCAGCAGGCCGAGGTCGCCCGGCCCGGAGCCGACGAAGGTGATGCGGCCGGGCTTTGTCTTACGCCCTCGCCCGGAATGCCCAGTCATCTCTCTCTCCCAGCATCGCCCAACAGATCGCGCGCGCCCAGCTCGAACAGCTCCTCGGCCACCGAGAGCCCCAGCTCCCGTGCCCGATCGGGTGTCCCGATTCCGGACGCGCGGATCACGTCGGATCCGTCCAGCGTCGCCACACAGCCGCGCAGCGACAACTCTTCGAAGACACGGCCGTCCTCATCGATGGAGTCGACCACCTCGGCGATCGCCCCCACCGGCGCGGAACAGCCCGCCTCCAGTTCGGCGAGCAGGACTCGTTCAGCGGTGACCGCGGCGCGTGTGTCGGCGTCGTCCAACTCCGCCAGCAGCGCGACGAGCTCGGTGTCGTCTGCGCGGCACTCGACCGCGAGCGCACCTTGAGCCGGCGCTGGCAACATCTGCACCGGCTCGAGAGTCTCGGTGACATCCGCCAGTCGTCCGATGCGGGCCAGTCCCGCCCGTGCGACCACGATGCCGTCGAGATCACCGTTGCTTACCCTGTTCAACCTGGTATCAAGGTTGCCTCGTAGGGGGCGGATTTCCAAACCGAGACCCAATGCTCTAAGCTGCGCGGCCCGTCGCGGACTTGACGTGCCGATCACCGACCCTGCGGGCAACTCTCCCAGCACCAGCCCGTCGCGCGCCACCAAGGCATCCCTGGCGTCCTCGCGCGGGGGTATCGCCGCGATGTTGAACCGCGGGTCGGGTGCGGTCGGCAAATCCTTGTAGGAATGCACGGCCATGTCGACACGGCGCTCGTGGATGGCCTCGCGCAGGGCGGCGGTGAACACGCCAACGCCGATATCGGCAATCGGCCCGGTCGACCGGTCGCCTTCGGTGGAGATGATGACCAGCTCGGCGGCGTGCCCGTTGGCCGCGAGGGCGTCTTTGATGACACCGGCCTGCGTCATCGCCAACAGGCTGCCCCGGGTGCCTATCCGGATTACTTCGTGACTTCCAGTCAAGCGCTACTCGGTCTTGTCGAGATCTTTTGTCGCACGCGGCAATTCGCCTGCGGCAACGGCATCGACGGCCTGCTGGTCGAGCTCGAAGAGCTCGCGCAGAGCCTCGGCATAGCTGTCGCCGCCTGGCGCGCTGGCCAACTGTTTGACCCGCACCGTCGGCGCGTGCAGCAGCTTGTCGACGACGCGGCGGACGGTCTTGGCGACCTCCTCGCGGTGCGCGGCATCGAGCTCGGGCAGCCGGTTGTCCAGCCGCAGCAACTCGGCCTCGACCACATCGGCGGCACGCTGCCGTAGCGCGGTCACGGTCGGCGTGACCTCGGCCATCCGTTGTCCGGCCAGGTAGCTGGCAACCTCTGCGGCGACGATGCTGCGAGCGGCCTCGGCGTCGGACGCTGCGGCGCGAGCCGACGGTTCCCGCTGAATGCGGTCCATGTCAACCACGAAAACACCGGGCAGACCGGCCACCGCGGGATCGACGTTCCGCGGCATGCCGAGGTCGCAGATCACCAGCTGCTTCGGCTCGTGACCGTGGGCCAGGCCGCGGTGTACATCGGCGAGCGAAACCACTGGCCTAACCGCGCCGGTGCAGCTCACGACCACGTCGGCGTCCGTGAGCACAGGAGTCAGGTGGTCGAACGGGAAAGCATCGGCGGTCACCCCCAGCTCGCGGATCTTCTGAGCGAGCTTCTTTGCGCGGGGCAAGGTCCTGTTCACGACGTGGACGCGCTCGACCCCCGCGCGTACCAGATGCTTGGCCGACAGCGCGCCCATAGAGCCCGCCCCGACGACGACCGCGCTGCGGCCGGCCAGGCCGCCGAGCTTGGTGTCGGCCATGCCGAGCGCCACCGACACGACCGAGGCGCCCGCCGAGTCGATGCCGGTCTCGGAGTGCACCCGCTTGCCCACCGACAGCGCGCGCTGCGACAGCTCGTGCATGGTGCGGCCGACGGTGTGGTTGGACTCGGCGGCGGCATACGCCCGGCGGACCTGGCCGAGCACCTGCTGCTCGCCGATGACCGCGGAGTCCAGCCCGCTGGTCACCGCGAAGAGATGCTCGACGGCCGCTTCGGCGTACCGCACGTATGCGTACTTCGTCAGGTCGCCCAGCGACATACCCGAGTGTTCGGACAGCACCGAGCCGATCACCGACAGGCCGCCGTGGAACGCCTCGACGACGGCGTAAACCTCGACGCGGTTGCAGGTGGACAACACCATCGCCTCGGTGACCAAAGAAGACTGCAGCACCTGGTCGACGATCTTGGCTTGATCGGCCTCGTCGGTGCTCAATTGCTCCAGCACCGACACCGGCGCGCTGCGGTGCGAAACCCCGAAAAGCAACACGCTCACGGCTTCATCACCACGTCATCCAAGGTAATCGTTGACCAGCTGGGCTACCAAATTTGCTCACCTCTTTATCGCTTCGCAAGATCCGCGCGCAGCCGGGACTCATCGACCTCCCAATAACTGTGCTCGGCACCATCCAACAGCACCACCGGCAGCCGATCACCGAACTCCGCACGCAGCGCGGAATTCCCGCCCGCGGCGAGGGCGTCGACGTCGGTGATCTTGAGCTCGAAGCCCAATTCGTCAGCCAATTGCCGCAGCCGCGTCGCCGCGCCCGAACAGATCGTGCAGCCCTCACGTGTGAGCAATTCCACCTGCCGCTTCACCCCGCAAGTATCGCCACCCCGGTGACTTACTGTTAATGCCGTGTCCGAAACCGGGGAAGCCGAGGTCGAGGCTGCTGAACAGGCGCTGGCTGGCGAGGCCAGCGCCGAGGCCGCCGTCACCGAACTCCAGATCGCAGCCACCTCCCCGCCTGCCCCACCGCCCGATCTGACCGCCGCGGCGTTCTTCGACGTCGACAACACGCTGGTGCACGGGTCGTCGCTGGTGCATTTCGCCCGCGGCCTGGCCGCCCGCAAGTACTTCACCTACGGCGATTTGGGCCGTTTCATCTACGCGCAGGCGAAGTTTCAGCTGATCGGCCGGGAGAACAGCGACGACGTGGCCGCCGGTAAGCGAAAGGCGCTGGCGTTCATCGAAGGCCGCTCGACAGCCGAGCTGGAGGCGCTCGGCGAGGACATCTACGACGAGATCATCGCCGACAAGATCTGGCCGGGCACCCGTGCCTTGGCCCAGATGCACCTCGACGCAGGCCAGCAGGTGTGGCTGGTCACCGCGACGCCGTGCGAGCTGGCCGCGACGATCGCCAAGAGACTGGGGCTGACCGGTGCGCTGGGCACCGTCGCCGAATCCATCGACGGGATGTTCACCGGCCGACTGGTCGGCGACATCCTGCACGGCACGGGCAAGGCGCACGCGGTACGGTCGCTGGCCATCCGCGAAGGGCTGAACCTGCGTCGCTGCACCGCGTACTCCGACAGCTTCAACGACGTGCCGATGCTGTCGTTGGTCGGCACCGCGGTGGCGATAAATCCCGACGCCGACCTGCGCGACTTGGCCCGCGAGCGGGGTTGGGAGATCCGCGATTTCCGCACCGCACGCAAGGCCGCGAGGATCGGTGTGCCGTCGGCGCTGGCACTGGGCGCGGTCGGCGGGGCGTTGGCGGCGATCGTGTCGCGTCGCCAGGATGGCGGCTGAGCAGCGTCCGCGCCGCCACCAAGTGAGCTGAATCGGCGCTGATAGGCTCGCGCGCTAACACCTAGAACGGAAGACCGAGCCAGCATGGGCATCGCTGAAAACATCATCGGAACGCACTACCGGTACCCCGACCACTTCGAGGTCGACCGAGAGAAGATCCGTGAGTTCGCGAAGGCCGTCAAGGACGACCACCCGGCCCATTACAGCGAGGACGCCGCCAAGGAATGCGGCTATGACGCGCTGATCGCGTCGCTGACCTTCCTCGCGGTCGCAGGCCGCAAGGTGCAGCTGGAGATCTTCAACCAGTTCGACGTGCCGATCAACATGGAGCGCGTGCTGCACCGCGACCAGAAGATCGTCTTCCATCGCCCGATCCTCGCCGGCGACAAGCTGTACTTCGATTCCTATCTGGATTCGGTGACCGAGTCGCACGGCGCAGTGGTCACCGAGATCCGCGGCGAGGTGACAGACGCCGCCGGCAAGCCGGTGTTGACGAGCGTTGTGACGGTGATGGGCGAGGCCGCATCAGACAGCGAGGCCGACGAGGTGAGCGCACAGATCGCCGCCGCCCGCGATGCCGCGATCGCGAAAATGATTGCTGGGCAAAGCTCTAAGGGGAGCTAAACCTTAGCCGAGGAACATGTTGCGGCGGTTCGCCAACAACTGGTACAGCGTCTGCTGGATGGTCTCGCGGACCTGGTCGGTCAGCTCGAACGTGATCATCGGATCGTCGGCGGCCGACTCGTCGTAGTCAGTGGTCGGGATCGGCTCGCCGAACTGGATGTGCCACTTGGACGGCAGCGGAACCATACCGACCGGCCCCGCCAGCGGGAAGAACGGCGTGACCGGGAAGTACGGCAGCCCGAACAGTCGGGCCAGCAACTTGACGTCGGCGATCATCGGGTAGATCTCCTCCGAGCCGACAATCGAGCACGGCACGATCGGCGCCTTGGTCCGCAGCGCCGCCCCCACGAAGCCGCCGCGGCCGAACCGCTGCAACTTGTAGCGATCCTTGAAGTGCTTGCCCAGGCCCTTGTAGCCCTCGGGGAATACGGCGGTCAGCTCGCCCGCGGCCAGCAGACGGTGCGCGTCGGCCGTGCACGCCATCGTGTGACCTGCCTTGCGCGCCGCCTGACCGATCATCGGCATGTCGAATACCATGTCGGCGGCGAGCAGTCGAAGGTCTCGATGTGTCGGGTGCTTATCGTGCACCGCCACTGCGGTCATCAGCCCGTCGAACGGCAACACGCCCGCGTGGTTGGCCACCACCAGCGCCGCGCCGTCGCGCGGCAGATTTTCAATCCCGCTGACCTCAACTCGGAACCACGAGTTGAAGAACACGCGCAGCAAAGGCAAAAAGATAGCGTTATTGAGGTGCGGGTCAAACCCGAACTCGTCGACGGTGTAGTCGCCCATCATCCGCTTGCGGATGAATTCGGCCACCGCCGCGATCCGCTTGGCGAGTTCGGTCGGCGTCTCCTCGACGGTCGTGGTGCCCGCGACCGCGTTGCGACGCTGATCGATCTCGCGGACGACGGCGGCGATCTGCTCGGCAGAAGCACGCCCGCCGGTATCCGTCAGCACGGAAGGATGTCGGCGCGAGCTTTCCGCGCGCGCCGCGGCGGCGCGCCGTTGGGCCGAGGAACGGCCCGAATTAGAGTGCAGCGGAATAACTTTGGCTTTGGACTCGCCCGCCACGTTGTTACCTTCTCCCCACCCGACTTGAAATGTTGTTTCTAGCGTCCCCAGCGTTGCGCCGCAGCCACGGCGCCGCTCTCCATTGAGCGTACCCATCGCGGGTCGATGATCGGAGTTAATCCGCGACCTCTGACGTAGTCGTCAAATGCTTCCGCGGTTGTCCACTTAGGGCTGTAGCCAAGGTCATTGCGCATTCGCATCGTGTCCATCACCCGGCCGTAGCTCAAGTAGTCAAGCTGCTCGCGATCGAGTTCAGTGTAGCGAGTTGCGCGCCTCAGCGAATCCACAGCCCACAACGCAGAACGCGGCACGGGCAGTGGAACCCTGCCCGAGCGCCGGATGGCCTGACTCATCATGATGATGCCGGGGGCTCCGATGTTGAATGTGCCCGACCGGCCCGCCATCGTCGCGCGCTCCAGGGCGCCAAGCGCGTCCTGTTCGTGCAACAGCTGCAGCCGCGCGTCGTGACCGACGACAGTCGGCACGACGGGCCCGGCCAGATACCGCGACAGTGCGGTGTCCATCGCGGGGCCGATCATGTTGGCCAACCGCAGGATGCTGACCGCGATGTCGGGCCTGCGCCTGCCCAGCCCGCGGGCATAACCCTCGATGTCGATGCTGTCTCGGGCGAAGCCTTCCCCCGGTGGCCGACGCCGGCTGCTGCTCTCGGTGAACAGCACCGGGTCGCGCGCGCTCGAGCCGTACACCTCGGATGTCGACTTGAGCACGACGCGCCGCACCGACGGCGCCTTCTGGCAGGCCGCGAACAACTGGATCGCGCCCATCACGTTGAGCTCCTTGAGCGCCGCGCGTCCACCCGAGCGCGGCGCGTAGGAGGCCGCCGCGGCATGCACCACAGTGTCGACGTCGCCGTTGCGGATGACCTTGGCGATGAACGGGTTACGGATGTCGGCACGGACGAACTCCGCGCGGCCCATCCGGCGCAGCAGATCCTTGCTCGGCGCGATCGCGTCCACGGCGATGACGTGGTTGATCAGCGGGTTCTGCGCCAGCCGGGCGGTCAGATACCCGCCGAGGAACCGGCACGCCCCCGTGACCAGGACGACCTTCGGATAGTGGACAGTGTCGCGCGAGTCAGACCCGTTCGATTGCCCCCCAGAATCCATTCGGACAGACTAGCGGCCCAGCCTGAAAGCTACTTGCCGAGTTTTCTGCGCTGCACCCGAGTGCGACGAAGCAGCTTGCGGTGCTTCTTCTTCGACATGCGCTTACGCCGCTTCTTGATGACTGAACCCATGAACTCCGCTACCTAGAACTGTCTAGCCTGTGGGGGCTTTTCGAGCCTCTTGACCCGCACACTTTACCTGTGCAGCCTAGCTAAACGGAAAACGGCTCCGACGCCGACACTGACATCCGCGAGGTGACGCCCTGACGTGACGGTCGCGCGAAGTGTGAGCTAGCCCGCGTCGAAGTACGAGGTCTCCAGCATGTCGTGGACAGCCTTGGCATGCACCCGAAACGAGCGTCCAACGCGGACAGCCGGCAACTCGCCGTTGTGCACCAAGCGATACACCGTCATCTTGCTGACGCGCATGAGGCTCGCGACCTCCGCGACGGTGAGAAATTGAGCTCGTGGCGGCTGGCCGTCGGTCTGGCCGGCGTCACGCGCCGCCTTCGCACTAGCCGAGTCCCGCGCCGATGGCCCGTTCATAGACGTCATCGCAACCCAATCCATCAGGCAAGGGCAGTTCCAGCGGCTTCCCCACCGCTGGCGCCAACCCGTGCTTACCACTGGGAGAATAGCGTGGCGGATGGGGTTACTGCGACGGGTGTGGGCTAATCGGTGGGAAATTGATTAACTACTCAGATGTAATTCCGAGCTGTTCAGAGCGCTTTTTTGCGGCTTCGACGGCGTTACCGACCGCCGCCCGCAAACCACCGCGTTCGAGTTCCCGCAGCCCAGCAGCGGTAGTGCCGCCCGGCGAGGTAACCGTGGCGCGCAATTGGGCCGCGGTGGTGTCCATCGCGGTGCCCATCGCCGCGTCGCCCGCAGGCTGCGCCTCGTCCAGGCGCTCCAGCAACATCGCAGCCGAGCCTGCCATCGTTTGCACGACCAGATCGGTCGCCACCGAACGTGTCAGCCCGGCGGCGACGCCCGCGTCGACGAGCGCCTCGACCATCAGGAAGAAGTACGCCGGGCCGGAGCCCGACACCGCGGTGACCGCGTCGAGTTGCGACTCGGGCACCGTCAGCACGCCACCGACCGCATCGAAGATCGCGGACACCTCCTTGAGGTGATCGGCGGTCGCGAAGCGGCCGCGCGCCAGCGCACTGACGCCCCCACCAACGACGACCGGCGCGTTGGGCATCACCCGGATGACCGGCGAACCGGCAGGCAATTTGTTCTCGTAGAACTCCGTGGTCACGCCCGCGACGACCGACACGAAAACCTGTTCGGCGGTATTGCTTTCGGCCTTCGCCGCGGCGTCGGCGATCTCGCCGACGACACCGGAGACATCGGCAGGCTTGACGGCGACGACCACATAGGCGGCGGTGTCGACCGCGTCGGCGACGGTGGTCACCAACACCGAATACGTGTCGGACAGATACTTCGCACGATCGGGGTGCTTCTCGGCAACCACGAGGTCCTTGACCTGCCGTCCGGCGCGCAGCAGCCCGGACAGCAGTGCCTCGCCAATACTTCCACCGCCGACGATCGCGATTCTGGCCATGCGCGCAAGCATCGCATGCTGCCTATCGACGCTTTGATTCGACGCCTCCGGCGTCACGACCCCGGCGGCACCATCGCCAGCTGACGGCTCTGCACGATGATGCGGCCCTCGCAATCGACGACGATGTGGTCCTCGTCGAACCAGTCCTGCCCGATCTGCACCGTCGTGCACAAGACCCGCAGCCAGCCGCCAGCGGGCAGCGCGCGCAGATACGCGGTGAGCTGAACCGTCGGCGCTCATCCCATTCGGTTCACGCCGAACGTCACAGGCGCGGACACGTCGCCGCACAACAGCGCGAAAAGCACGTCCGGCGCAACGCCTTTCGGGCGCACCCAGTATTCGATGACGGGTGGACCGCCGTCGGTGCGCGGCGCGAATGTCGTCAGCGACGGCCGGATGTCGCAACCGTGCGCCAGATACACGATGTCTTCCATCGGATGCCCCGGACCGATCGGTTCGAGTCCCGGCGGCGGCTCCGGCTGCATCAGGGGATCACCGGATTGACCGACTGGGGGTGCCTCCAGCTTGCGAGGGGGACAGCGGCGGCACATGGTGCTCGGGGTCGCCGAGCGTCACCGCCGCGCGGACCGCAGTCCGATCACCTCGGTTCAGCTCCACGTCGACGAGGCTGACCCGCCGCCCCCGCTTACGCACGGTGGCCACCACCCTCATCGGGCCGGACACAGGAAATTGCCTGCCACTGCGATCGGCTGGACTGCCCCTTCGCCATGTTCCTTCAGCGCCGCGTTTGCACACAGCGCCAGCATCGCGCCGCCGTGCACTCTCGCGCCGATGGTCCAATGCTCGTTCAGCTCACCTTCATATACGCCGTCCCCTTCCGGGGTGAGCGCCATGGCGTCGGTGAACGCCGTTGATCCCGGCATGCGTATTCCTTCGTAGCGTCAGCGCAGCAGGTGCTTGCGGGCGAACTGCAGTGATTCCGACAGCAACGCTTCGCGTTCGATGGCGGTCCGCGCGCCCGATGTGGTCACCTCCAGGATCACATGCCCTGAAAAGTCGCCGACCGCCAGCATCTCGCAGATCTCCACGGTGGGCTGGGAGCCGCGGCCCGGCACCAGGTGCTCGTCGGCGGAGGCGCCGCTGCCGTCGCACAGGTGCAGGTGCACAAGCCCATCCCCCATCCGGCGGGCCATGTCGAGCGCGTCGGTGCCTGCTGTCGCGGTGTGCGACAAATCGAGCGTGTAGTGGGCGTGATCGCCGTCGAGCGGGTCATAGGACGGTGCGAACGCCGAAATGCCGGGCCCTGGCTTGCCGCCCCGCTTACGCATCCGCTCGATCGAGGTCTGGCCGGCACCGAAGAACCGGTCGGCGCGGAACGGAAACATGTTCTCCACCGCCACCATCACATCGCTGGACGCCTCGAGCTCGGCGACCTGAGCAGAGAACCCCTCGGCGTAGCGGCGTTGCCACCGGAACGGCGGATGCACGACGACGGTCTGCGCGCCGAGCTGCTCGGCCGCGCGCACGCTGCGCTCCAACTTGGGGATCGGGTTGGCACCCCACACTCGCTGCGAGATCAGCAGGCACGGCGCGTGCACCGACAGCACCGGCATGTCATAGCGCTTGGCCATCTCCTCGATCGCGTCGACGTCTTGGCTGACCGTCTCAGCCCACACCATCAGCTCGACGCCGTCATAGCCGAGTCGCGCCGCGTACTCGAAGGCGGCCTCGGTCCTCAGCGGATATACCGAGGCAGTCGACAGACCAACCTTGATGGCGGGGCGCACAGTGTCTATCGGCGTCCGGTCGTCGCCTTAGCCCGACTGCAGCAAAGCCAACGGTCCGAGCGTGACCAGAGCCCCAACCGCCACCGCGATCAGCGTGCTGCCGATGTCCTCCGTCTTGCGCACCACGCGCACACCAACAACGAGGCCGAGGATGACCAGCACCGACAGCACGAGAGCGACGATGTTGTTCCACTTCCACAGCTGGTCGAACGCGATGAACAGGCCTGCGCCGAACGCGACCGCGACGATGCATTGGCCGACGATCAAGGCGCCGCGAAGGAACGACGACATGCCGGACGACGCCGTGGCGGTGTCCTCGTCCTCGTCTTCCAGGTCGATGTCCTCCGGGCGAGGGGATGCGCCGCGCCGGGCCAGGTCGTCGGCGACGGTCTGGCCGCCGAACAGGGTGCCCGCCGAGGACTGCAGGTACGACGGCAGCTCGTCCTTATCCTTCTCGTCGAACGCAGCCTGGGTGTCCTCGTCCTCGATCTCCGGCTCGTCGGCCAGGTCGATGGGTGAGTCAAAGACGTCGTCGTCCTCGTCGACAGGATCGGGACTCATCTGCTCGGCGCCCCGACCGACTGGCGCGAAGCTGCGCTGGCCAGGCGTATAGCGCGGGCGGCGCGGCGGCGGCGCGAAGAAGTCGACCGGGTCGTCGTCGACGTCGCGGTCCTGGATATGGGCGGCGTAGTCGGCGACCGCGTCGGCATAATCGTCGTCGCCGTCTTCGTACTCGTCCTCGGCGGTTTCGTCTTCGTCGACCGTTTCGGTCTCGACTTCGTCGTCATGGTCTACAACGCCGTTGGTCGACGGCGCGGCCGGCTCCTCGTCGACCACCGCCGGGATGGTCCGGGTGGTCTCGGTCTCGTGGACGTCGTGGACGTCGTGGACGTCGTGGCCGGAAACGATCGGGATTTCGCCGGTCAGCTCGGCGACTGTGACGGAGTCGCTATTGCCACGGCGCCTCCGGCGCCTGCCGCCGACGGGCGGGGCACCGATCGTGCCGTTCTTCGCCAGCAACTCCGCGACCGAGATCGGTCGCGTGCTGCTGTGGCTTTCTTCTGGTCCTGTCATCGTGTGTTGCCTTTGGGCCTAGCTACTTCTCGTCCAGCCTCCCGCACGGACGTCTCCACCAAGGCCGTTCCGTCGGCTTTGCTGTCGAGTTTCCGCAGAATCAGCCCTTCTCGCAATGCCCAGGGGCAGATATCCACACTATCGATATTGAGAGCCTTCATACTCGCCTCAGCAACCAAAGCTCCGGCCACGATCTGTGGCGCCCGCTCGGCACTCACCCCTTCCAACTCCGCACGGTCGGCCGCGGTCATCCTAGAGATGAAAGCTATGAGCTGCCTAAGGCCGGCGGCGGTCAGGGTCCGGGTCACCCGTGGACCCGCACCGGAGGGGGCGGCGCCGGTGAGGCGGGCGAGCGAGCGGAATGTCTTCGACGTCGCCACCGTCAGGTCGGGACTTCCGGCCTCGGACATCGTGGCGCCGGCCTCCGACAACTCGGTGGCAAGCCAGTCGCGCAGCATCGCCACCCGGCGGCGGCCGGGCGGATCGTCCGGCAGCCATTCGCGCGTCAGTCGGCCGGCGCCCAGCGGCAGCGACAGCGCTACCTCGGGCTCCTCGTCGACCCCGCTGGACAGTTCCAGCGAGCCGCCGCCGATGTCGATGTTGATGATGCGCCCGGCGCTCCAGCCGTACCAGCGGCGGACGGCCAGGAACGTCAACCGGGACTCGTCGACCCCGCTTAGCACCTGCAGCGCCACGCCGGTGTCAGCGCGCACTCTCGCGAGCACGTCCTCGGAGTTCTTGGCGTCGCGCACGGCGGAGGTGGCGAACGCCATCAGTTCGGCGCAGCCGGAGCTGGCGGCGATCTTGGCGAACTCGTCGATTGTGCTGATGAGCTTGTCGGCACCCTTGCGGGTCAGCTTGCCCGAGCCGTCGATCGCCTCGGCGAGTCGCAGCGACGCCTTGGTGGAACTCATCGGTGTCGGATGCCCGCCGCGGCGCGCGTCCACCACCAATAGGTGGACGGTATTGCTGCCCACGTCGAGCACGCCTAATCGCACGTCCCCAACTTAATGGGTCTACCGTTGAGTTTTGTGAGCGCATCGCATCCAGGTGAAGTGGATTTGGACTTCGCCCGTGAATGGGTGGAGTTCTACGACCCCGATAACTCTGAGCACATGATCTCCGCCGATCTCACCTGGCTGCTGTCGCGGTGGACGTGCGTGTTCGGCACACCCGCGTGCAAGGGAACGGTCGAGGGTCGCCCCGACGACGGGTGCTGCTCGCACGGCGCGTTCTTGTCCGACAAGGACGACCGCGCCCGGCTGGACGACGCCGTCAAGCAGCTGACCGACGAGGATTGGCAGTTCCGCGAGAAGGGGCTCGGCAGGAAGGGCTACCTGGAGTGGGACGAGTACGACGACAAACCCAATCTCCGTACGCGAAAGTACAAGGGCGCCTGCATCTTTCTGAACAGGCCCGGTTTCGCCGGCGGGATCGGCTGCGCACTGCACAGCAAGGCGCTCAAGCTGGGTGTCGAGCCGTTGACCATGAAGCCGGACGTCTGCTGGCAGCTGCCGATCCGTCGCACCCAGGAGTGGGTGGAGCGGCCGGACGGCTCGGAGATCCTCAAGACCTGGATCACCGAGTACGACCGACGCGGCTGGGGTGAGGGCGGCGCAGACCTGTACTGGTACTGCACCGGCGACCCCAACGCGCACGTCGGCGCCAAGCAAGTGTGGGAGTCGTACGCCCCCGAGCTGACCGAACTGCTCGGTGAGAAGGCGTACGCCGAGCTGGCCGCAATATGCAAGCGGCGCAGCGGTTTAGGGCTGATCGCCGTGCACCCCGCGACGCGCCTGGCCGAATGAGCCTCTTCCTCTTGCGGCTGATTCCGCCGCGCGCCGACTTCGCGCAGACGATGACAGCCGAAGAACAGCAGGCGATGTCGCAACACATCGCGTACTGGCAACAGCTGCTGCACGACGGCAAGGTCGTGGTCTACGGTCCCGTCGCCGACCCCGAAGGCGTATGGGGAATGGGCGTGTTGCGGGCCACCGATCGGGCCGAGGTGTTGGCGATCGGTGAACGCGACCCCTCAGTGGTGGCCGGAGTCAACAACTTCGAGGTGTTCGAGATCATGGATGGGCGGACAGGCTAGGCGCATGTCGTCGCGGAGACGCCAGAGCCAGACCACCGTGCCGACCAGCATCACGAGGAGCACGAAAACATAAGCGCCGGGCAGGATGTCGGTCCAGATGCCGCCGGGCCGCAGCGACAGAATGCCCGCCTGCGGGGTATCGCCAGCAGTCGCCACGATCCAACCCCCGATTAGGGCGCACAGCAGCCACATTGCCGCGGCGGCGGTCCTGCTGCCTGCGACGTACGCCCGGTATCCGAGATGAACGACCAACGGCGCGAACCACACCCAGTGGTGGCTCCAGCTGAACGGTGACGCGGCGGCCGATGCCAATCCGACAACGGCAACCGCCAACACTGCCTGACCTCGTCGATACGCCGTTGCGGCGATCACGACGGCAGCGGCGGCGACAACCACCCCGGCGATGGTGGCTGCCGTGGCCGAACCGTGCAAGCGCAACACCAATCCGGCCACACTCGTGTTGGCGAGCGGGTCGTGTGAAATCCGGTTGACGTCGTCGAATCGGCCGTGCAGCCAATAGCTTGTGGAATCACTTGGAGCGACGGCGAATCCGAGTCCAACCGTGCCAGCGAACGTTGCCGTGGCCACCACGGCGGCGCGGATCCGTCTAGTCGCCACGAGGTAGACGATGAACAGCGCGGGCGTGAGTTTGAGGCCCGCGGCCAGTCCGATCCCGATCCCCGACCACTTGCTCTGCCCGGTAGCCAATAGATCACCTACTACGAGGACGAGCAGGACGACGTTGATCTGACCGAGCTCGGCCGTGAGACGCATCGGTTCCAGCCACGCGATCACCCCGATCAGCAGCGCAGCCAGGCTGACCAGAGCACCTCCGGTCCGCATGCCCATCGACTTCAGCATCCGCACCACCGCGTACGTCAACGCGGCCACGGTGCCGAGTAGCCACAGCAAGCGCACGTCGGCATCGTTGAGCAGGGCCAACGGCACGGCGCAGATCGCGGCGAACGGCGGATAGATGAACAACAACTCGCCGGGTTTGCCTGTCAGGCCGATGGAGTAGAGGTCGAGTCCCTCCATCAGGCGTTCCCCGGCGAAGCGGTACACCATCAGGTCGACTTGCATCCGCAGCGTCGGCCACTGCGCGTACACCGCGAGGTACATGACCAGGGCCGTTACCGCGACGACGGGGCCGCCGCGACGCACCCATGGGCTGATGCTGTTGGTGTGTTCCATATCTTTCGTGGTCTGCGTTATCACTCGTCATTCACCGTGGGCTCGTTGACACAAGGGGCCCACGGTAGACGAATTAGTTGTAAACGACTCTCAGGGAGTTGGTCTGGCGAGTAACTACCTCGCCGAGTGTGGGGTTATGTCACGCTCTCGCGGCGGAATGCGTGACGGTAACCCACATTCGGCCGGGGTTACCCCTCGAGCTTGTAGCCCAAACCGGCGCCAGGTAATGGTGTAACCACCTTCCCTACCCCTCTCCGGTGCGCGAATGCGCGGTTTATCGGAAGGAACGGACAGTGTTGATTGTCACGAGGAAGACGATGCTCGCCGCGGCCGTGGCGACAGGTGTAGCGGCGACCGGCGTCAGCTATTTCAGTGAGGCGGTCCCGCCTGCAGCCCAGTCCACCTCGATGGCGCCCATGGTCGCGTCGACACCGTCGCCTCGTGCGTTCGCGACGCCCAACCGCCTCCTCGAAGCGGCGACCGGCCACCCGGCGCTATCGACGGGTGCTGCGGCCCAGGCGAATTCCGCCGCAGTCGCGCGACCTGCCGGCCCGTCAGCCGTACCTGAGGCGCAGTCGCGTCCCGCTGTTCCACAGCGCGTGGCGCCAGTACGGGTCAGCGGAAACGATGACCCATCAAGGATCTTCCGCCATCCGACGTCGGCCGTCGTCGGCGACCGACCGGCTACGTTCGTCACAGCTGCCGGGCCTGCCGTCAATCCGATCGGCATCCTCGGTGCCGCGTTCGCGGTGTTCGTCAGCAACGGCGACGAACCGGGCGAGAACGGCGGCCTGTTGATCGGCAACGGCGCCGACGGCGGCCCTGGTCAGGACGGCGGCCGCGGCGGCCTGCTGATGGGCAACGGCGGCAACGGCGGCGACGGTTTCGACGGCAAGGGTGGGAATGGCGGCGACGCCGGCCTCTTGGGCAACGGTGGCGCGGGTGGCGCGGGCGCAAGTCTCGGCACCGGCAACGGCACCCCTGCCCAGGGCGCCAACGGCGGGAACGGTGGCGCCGGTGGCCTTCTCATGGGTCACGGCGGGGCGGGAGGACGTGGCGGTGACGGGATCGGTGCCGCGGGCGGCAACGCAACCGGTGGCAATGGCGGAACCGGTGGTGCGGGTGGCGGACTCATGGGCGCGGGTGGTGCCGGCGGCGACGGCGGATCGGGCCTCACCAGTAATGGCGACTCCACCGGTGGCAAAGGTGGGGACGGCGGAGACGCTCGCGGAGTCGGTCAGGGCGGCCACGGCGGTTCGGGTGGCACTGGCAGCTCGTCCACCAAAGGCAGATCGAGCGGTGGCCTCGGCGGCAACGGCGGAGACGGTGGACTCTTCGGCGGCGATGGTGGTATGGGCGGCAGCGGAAACGCAGGCTCGACACAAGACGGCACCGCGCTCGGCGGCCCAGGCGGCGTCGGCGGCAACGGCCGTGCGCCAGGTGCGCGTGGCGGTGACGGCGGCACGGGTGGCAACGCGTCGACCAAGAAGGGCGACGCCCTCGGCGGCATCGGTGGTGACGGCGGCAAGGGTGGTCTCGGCGCGCCCGGCGGAAACGGGGGCGTCGGCGGACAGGGCACCGGCACCACCGGAAGCCTGCACGGCGGTACCGGCAAGCCCGGCCGGCACGGTTGAGCGGCAACCGAGTCGTGGCTCATGTTTTCACGGTGGCCTGGCGGGCGCGGTGTGGCCACTGGTGACCCTTGGCCTGGTGCGATGCGGTGCAATCGGCGCGGTATCGAAGATGATGTCCGACCGTGAAGCCGCCGCCCTCCCGTCATCGGGCGCTGAAACCTGCGTCGACCGGCAGAGCTGTGTTCTCGCAAGCCGCCCAGGCTAGACGGGCTCCTCGAGAACGGTCCTCAGGTTTTCGCGAGCAGAGACAGCTACCCCTCGAGCTTGTAACCCAAACCGCGCACCGTGACCAGATGCACAGGGTTCGCGGGGTCGGCCTCGATCTTGGACCGCAGCCGCTTGACGTGGACATCGAGCGTCTTGGTATCACCGACATAGTCTGCGCCCCAGACCCGGTCGATCAGCTGCCCGCGGGTGAGCACTCGACCACTGTTGCGCATCAGGTACTCAAGAAGGTCAAACTCCTTGAGGGGCAACGTGATCGCCTCGCCGTTGACAGAAACGACATGGCGCTCCACGTCCATCCGGACCGGGCCGGCCTCCAGGATGCCGTCGCCGACGCCCGAGTCGTCGTTGTCGTTGCCGCGACGAAGCACCGCCCTGATGCGCGCGATCAGCTCGCGCGCCGAGTACGGCTTGGTGACGTAATCGTCGGCCCCAAGCTCCAGCCCGACGACTTTGTCGATTTCGCTGTCCCGTGCCGTCACCATGATGACGGGAACGCTTGAGCGAGAACGCAATTGCTTGCAAACGTCGGTGCCGCTCATCCCGGGCAACATCAGGTCCAGCAGGACGATGTCGGCACCGGCGCGTTCGAATTCGGCCAGGGCCGACGGCCCGTCGGCCACCACAGTGGCCTCAAAGCCCTCCTTGCGCAGGAGAAAGGCCAGGGGATCGGCCAAGGACTCCTCGTCCTCCACGATCAACACACTGGTCATTGTCTGGCTAGTCCTCTCGCTCGTCCGGATCATCTTCGTGTTCGGGGTAGGCCGGAATCGACAGGGTGAATGTCGATCCCGTTCCCGGCTGACTCCACAGCCGGATGGATCCGTTGTGATTGGCGGCAACGTGTTTGACGATCGCCAGGCCGAGACCGGTGCCGCCGGTCGCGCGGGAGCGCGCCTTGTCGACGCGGAAGAACCGCTCGAACACCCGCTCCTGGTCCTCGCGCGCGATGCCGATGCCGCGGTCGGTGACCGCGATCTCGACGTTCGGCCCGCGCCGGCGCCGGCTGACCGACACCGAAGAACCGTTGGGCGAGTAGGCGATTGCGTTCGACACGAGGTTGGCAATCGCGGTCACCAGCAACGACCCGTCACCCATGACGCGGTAGCCGGTCGGGGCGTCGGTGGTGATGGCGATATCTGCGTTGTCGGCGGCCACCTTGTAGCGCGAAAGCGCCTCGGACACAACGGTGTCGACATCGACGGCATCCAGATCGGGCAGCCGTTCGCCGCCCTGCAGCCGCGACAGGTCGATCAGCTCACCGACCATGTTGGCCAGCCGGTTCGATTCCGCGACCATTTTCTCGGCGAAGCGGCGCACGTTGTCGGGGTCGTCAGCGGAGGCCAGCAGGGCCTCGGCGAGCACCCCCATCGCGCCGACCGGAGTCTTGAGTTCGTGGCTGACGTTCGCAACGAAATCCCTGCGAGTCGCTTCCATGCGCGCGTGCTCGGATTGATCGTCGACGTACACCACGGCGAACCGGCGATCTTCCTCGGTCAGCAGTCGTACCTGGCCGCGGACCGACAGCCCGGACCGGCCGGGGTTGGCGCGTTTGCGCGGCGAAAGGTCGACCTCCCCTGCCTCACCGGTCGCCAGCGTGCGCTCCGCGGCCAGCCAGGCCCGGTCGTCGAGCAACCGGTCACGGACCAGTCCGAGTTCGCGGGCCCGGTCATTCGTGTAGACGACGTCACGGTACGTGTCGACCACGGCAATCCCCACCGGCGAGCCCGAGACGATGTGGTCGAGCATTTGCGAGACGGTGATGCCGGACTGCTCGGTCGCGCGCCGTCGCCTGCGTTCCAAGATGCGCGGGGTGAGCGCCGCCCCCAACCCGCCACCGATCACCAGTGCGAGCAGCGCCACGACCCCCACGAGAAGGAGCGCCGATATCACACTCACGCGAAAATCGTACGCATCCGGTGAACGTCATCCCAGCAGCGTGCGGCCAAATCGGGACATGTCACACGGCCAATCGCAGGTGTTCGGTAGCCGTTTACCCAGTGTTTGCCGTATGGCACTGCGCATCCCCCTTTTCGGCGCTCGGCGCCGGGTGCCTACTTGGCGCCCTGGGCGGCCACCGCCGCCGCTCCCGCTGCGGCCGCTTCGGGGTCCAGATACTCGCCGCCGATGACCTTCGGCTTGAGATCGCCGTCCAGGTCGTAGCGGAGCGGGATCCCGGTCGGGATGTTGAGCGCGACGACGTCCTCGTCAGACATGCCGTCGAGGTACTTCACCAGCGCGCGCAGCGAGTTGCCGTGCGCGGCGATCAGCACCGTCTTGCCTGCCTGCAGGTCGGGCACGATCGTGCCCTCGTAGTACGGCACGAATCGCTCGACGACGTCCTTCAGGCATTCGGTCAGCGGGCCGCCGTCGATGTCGGCGTAGCGCGGATCGCTGTCCTGGCTGTACTTGTTGCCGCGTTCGATCGGCGGCGGCGGGGTGTCGTAGCTGCGCCGCCAGGCCATGAACTGCTCGTCACCGTACTTTTCCTTGGTCTCTGCCTTGTTCAGGCCCTGCAGCGCACCGTAGTGCCGCTCGTTGAGCCGCCAGTTACGGTGCACCGGAATCCAATGCCGGTCGGCCTTGTCCAGCGTGAGGTTGGCGGTGTTGATCGCGCGCCGCAGCAGCGACGTGTACAGCACGTCCGGCTGGCGGTCCAACTCCTTGATCAGCTCGCCCGCGCGGATCGCTTCAGCCTTGCCCTTCTCGGTGAGGTCGACATCGACCCATCCGGTGAACAGGTTCTTCTCGTTCCAGTCGCTCTCGCCGTGGCGCAGAAGAATCAGCGTCGAGTCAGTCATGGTGGGATCCTCTCACGCGGCCGATCACTCGTCTTGGTCGTCGATCAGGTGCGCGAAGGCCTGCAGGTTCTTCAGCGACTCGCCGCGCGCCACCCGCCACTCCCACTCCTTCTGGATCGACGACCGGAAACCCAACTCCAGCAACGTGTTGAAGTCCGAATCGACGGCCTCGAGCACCTGACCGAGGACGCGATCCATCTCGTCGGGGGTAACCGAAGCCAGCGCCATCCGGCCCACGAGATAGATGTCGCCGACGTTGTCGAGGGTGTAGGCCACGCCGTAGAGCCTGCGGTTGCGCTTGAGCAGAAACCGGTAAACGCCCTCGTGGTTTTCGTCGGGCTTGCGGCACACGAACGCCTCGACGCGCACGGAGTGTTCGCCAATCGACAGGATGGTGTTGGTCTTCAGCCGACGCTCGCCGGGCAGCTCGACGATGATGCCCGGCAGTCCACCGTGCGCCCCCTCATGGCGGGTGCACACGAGGCCGTGTTCCTTGCAGGTGTCCTCGATGACCTGATCGACGTGGGAGGTCAAGCGCGCACGCCCCGCCTCATCGAGAAGCGACGGCCGTTGCGTCGCGCCGTCGCATCGGGCAGCCGGTGCCGGGCGCGGTAATCGGCGATCGCGCGACGATAGCTGGCCAGCAGCGCGTCGACGGTGTGCGTCCACGAGAACGTCGCCGCATGCTCGACGGCCGCGCGGCTCATGGTCTCGGGGCCACGCTGCATCAGTGCACTGATCGCCTGCGCCCAGTCGTCGACGTCATGGCCGTTCACCAGCGTGCCGGTGACCCCGTCGCGCACCGCGACCGGCAGCCCGCCGACGGCGGCGGCCACCACGGGGGTGCCGCAGGCCTGCGCCTCGATGGCGACCAGCCCGAAGGACTCCGAATAGCTCGGTACTCCGACGAGGTCGGCGGCCCGGTACACGTCGACGAGCTGATCGCGGGGCTGCGGCGGCAGGAACGTCACCCGGTCGGCGATACCCAGTTCGTCGGCGAGCCGAACCAGCCCGTCTGGCGCGGCCAACCCGCTACCCGACGGTCCACCGATCACCACGACACGGACGCCTGGCAGTTTGGCCGCCGCGCGCAGCAACACGTCGGGCGCCTTGAGCGGCTGGATGCGGCCGACGAATGCGAGAACCTGCTCGTCGGCGTCGAGTCCGAGTGCAGCGCGAGCGGCCCGCTTGTCCCCCGGCGTGAACATCTCCAGGTCGACGCCGGGGTGCACCACATCGATGCGGGCCGGGTCGGCGTGGTGCAGCGAAACCAGTTGCTGCGCTTCATGTTCGGTGTTGACGATCAACCGGTCAGCCTCGTCGACGACCTGCTGTTCGCCGACGGCACGCAGCGGTGGTTCCGGGGAGTCGCCGTCGGCCAGCGCGGCATTCTTCACCGCGGCGAGCGTGTGCGCGGTGTGCACCAGTGGCACCGCCCATCGGTCGCGGGCCAGCCAACCGACCTGTCCGGACAGCCAGTAGTGCGAATGCACGATGTCGTAGTATCCGGGCTCATGGGTGGCTTCTGCGCGCAGCACTCCCGCCGTGAACGCGCACAGCTGGGTGGGCAGGTCGTACTTGTCGAGCCCTTCGAACGGCCCCGCCACGACGTTGCGCACCAACACGCCGGGCGCCACCTTCACGACCGGCTGATCGGCCGACGACGTCGCGCGGGTGAAGATCTCCACCTCGACGCCGCGGCGGGCCATCTGCAGAGCGCTCTGCAGCACGTAGACGTTCATCCCGCCGGCGTCGCCGGTGCCCGGCTGCGCGAGCGGGGACGTGTGCACCGAGAGCACAGCGACGCGGCGCGGCAGATCTGTTGCTAGGCGCACACAGACATGTCTACACCGCCAGCTATGCGATCAATTCGCCGAGACTGCAACCACGCAGGGAAAGTTCGAGTAAGGCCCTGCTGGAATGCAATTTCGGCGAGATCAAGCAGAATGCCGGCTCTGGGCGCGCCGCATCGCCCCGATCGGATCGGCGTAGAGCCCGCCGAGCGACACCACCCCGGCACCGGCTTCCTGCACCCGGTTACCGAACGCCGTGACCCGGATATCGCGGGCCGGAAGCACCGAACGCTCGGTGTACGCGGCCTCGACGAGGGTCATGCCCTCGGGGTATTCGGTGAACGCCTGGCCGCCGACCACCAGATCGTCGGGGTTGAGCATGTCGCGCAGCAGCGCGACCGCCTCACCGAGCACCCGCGCGCGTTCGGCGAGCAGGGCGCGGGCCTGCTGGTTGCCCTGCCTTGCCGCCCGCAGCACGGCCGTCACCGTCGACGCCGGACCATCGGCAGGGATGATGCGCGCCTTGCGGGCCGCGATCAGCACGGCCTCGTCGCTGACTGTTGACTCCAGCTGGCCGCTGCCGCCGAGCAGCTCCGAATGGGCTGGCAGCGCGGCGATGGTGCCGGGGCCACTGGCTGGTGAATGCACCCGCCCGCCGATCGACAGCGCATATCCGACCGTCTCGCGCGCGTACACGTACAGGCTGGTCGACGATGGAGTCGGTTGGCGGCGCACGCCGAGCAGCAGTTCGGCGCCCGCCATCGCGTCGACGTGCGAGGCCACCGACACCGGCAGGCCCAACGTCTCGGCCAGCACGGGGCCGACCGGCGCGTCGGACCAGCCGAGCCGCGAGTGGTCGAGGTGTCCGGTGGTGCTGTCGACGACACCACCGGCGGCCACACCGACCCACAGCGGGCGGCGGCGGTGCCAGCGGCTCAGATAGCGCCGGGCGCTGCCCGCCAGCGAGGTGAGCGCCGAGGCCTGCGCGCCGCGCGGGGTCGGCGTCTCCACCGCGTCCAGCGTGCGGCCGAACAGGTCGGTGGCCACGATGCTGGTGGTCCTGGCGCCGATGTGGATGCCGAGCGTCAGGAACGGCTCGTGGTTGACCTCAACCGGCACCCGGGGCCTGCCGATGGCGCCGGAGACCGCGAGGTCGGCGCGCTCGCGCAGGATCCCGGCGTCGAGCAGAGCGGTCACCTGGCGGTTGACCGTCGCGATGCTGAGCTGGGTGACCTGGGCGATGATGTCGCGGGCGATCGGACCGCGCAGGCGCGCAGCGCCGAACACCGATGCCGCCGCGGCGTCGGCGACCTTCAGCGACGGGGCGACGACGCGGTGCCGCGCCTGCGGGTAGCTTGCGGGAGCGAGTGCGCGCTTAGTGCGGTTGACGCTCCGGACGCCGGTGGTCGAGGTCGCCGGCTGACCCAGGGTGGTGGAGGAAGTGCGCACGGATCTGTCCTTTGTTGAAGTCGGCTGGTGGGTCCGGGCCACACCTGGCGACTCAGCGGGACAGGAAAACGTCCGGTATCAGTCAGGCGCGGCGAAGTGCGCAACAACAACAGTGCCGCGTGGCGACTGCAGTCTGACTAATCCGGTGCACACGCTGAACTTAGCACGCCAACTAAAGTTGGGCAGATGACGACACCAGCAGCCACTGGACGTGTCGCTGTGGTCACCGGCGCCAGCGCCGGCATCGGCGAAGCGACTGCGAGAACGCTTGCGGCACAAGGCTTTCATGTCGTTTGCGTAGCTCGCCGAGAGGGCCCGATCAAGGCGCTCGCGGACGAAATCGGCGGCACCGCGATTGTGGCGGACGTCACAAGCGACGAGGACGTGACTGCGCTGGCCGGCGCCCTGGACAGGGTCGACGTGCTGGTCAACAACGCCGGAGGCGCACGCGGGCTGCAACCGGTGGCCGACGCCGACCTCGACCACTGGCGCTGGATGTGGGAGTCCAACGTGCTGGGCACGCTTCGCGTCACCCGCGCGCTCTTGCCCAAGCTGATCGACTCCGGCGACGGCCTCATCGTCACGGTCACATCGATCGCGGCGATCGAGACCTACGACAACGGCTCCGGCTACACCTCCGCCAAGCACGCGCAGGGTGCGCTGCACCGCACGCTGCGCGGCGAGCTGTTGGGAAAACCGGTGCGGCTCACCGAGATTGCGCCCGGAATGGTCAAGACCGACTTCTCACTGCGCCGGTTCGATGGCGACGAGGAACGTGCAGCCAAGGTCTACGAAGGCGTCACTCCCCTGGTGGCCGAAGACGTCGCCGAGGTGATCGGATTCGTCGCGTCCCGGCCGTCGCACGTCGACCTGGACATGATCGTGATCCGGCCGCGCGACCAGGCCAGCGCGTCCCGCTTCAACCGGAGGTTGACCGACTAGCCCCTAACCGCCAGGTCGCCCGTTCACGGGCTGGGGCGCATCCGTCGGCGTGACCGGTGCGGTACTGGGGATCCCACTCGGCGGCGCCTGCGGCGAGAGCGCCGACATCGCCACCCACTCGTCCCACGGCACGGCCCAGTCCCAGAGGTCGCCGTCGGCGTAGGACAGGTCGATCGAGGTCCCGGTGACCTCGACAGGGTCGCCGTAGATCGCGCTGCTGAAGTACTGCTGGGCATCGCCGGTGGACAGGTTGATGCACCCATTGGTGACGTTGCTGTTGCCCTGCGCGCCAGAACTCGCCGGGTTGGCGTGGATGAACTCGCCGTTGTTGGAGATCCGCACCGCGTACCGCTCGTGGGCGTTGGTGTACCCACCGGCGGGGTTGGACATGTAGAAGTCCTCGTACTTCTCGGTGACGACGTGGATGCCGCTGCGGGTGATGTTGCGCGGCAGGTCAGCCTCGCCGTAGCTGCAGGGGAAATCCATGATCACGTTGCCATCCCCGTCGAGCACCTGGATGCGGTGCGACGTCGCGTCGGCCTTGACCACCTGGCGGCGGCCGATCTCGACGTTCAGCGAGACGTCCTGAGCGCCGTACGCGCTGTCTCCGAACTTCACCCCGTACAGCTTCGCGTCGACCGCGATCTTGGTGCCCGCCGGGTAGTACTCCTTCGAGCGGTAATGCACCCGGGACCCGCCGACCTCGTCGGGCAGCCACGCCCAGCTGCCCTCCACTGGCGGCACGGTGGTGACGTTGAGTGCCTTCTCGACGGTGGGCCGATCCTCGTCGCCGATCGCTGAGTCGAACTGAATGATGACCGGCGCGGCGACGCCGACGACCTGACCGTCGGCGAGCTGGAACTGGCCGTTGACCTGAGTGGTCGGGTCGATCGTGGTGAAGTTGCCCTCGACCGGGACGGACTTGCCGTCGTGGCCGACCACCGACCCGGTCCAGGTGTACGAGACGCCGTAGCCGAGCGGTTCGGTGGTGGTGAAGCTGGTGCGGTCACGGTTGAGCGCGCCTGCGACGACCTTGCCGTCGGTGTTGGCGAGCGCGACGCGCTGGAACCAACCGTCCTTGACCTCGGCGCGCACAGGGGCGACGGGCGCCACGTTCTTGGCCGCGTTGGCGGGCTGATAGCTAATGGACGGGGCCGGCGGCGCGGCCGGTGCCTCCGCTGTCCCCTTGCTGAGCTTGCCACCGCAGGCTGCGAGCGCGCCCGGCGCAACGACTCCGACCGCAAGGGCGGTCAGAATATGCCGCCGATTCACCTTCGACGGCACGGGGACGGCATCAGGGCCTGGGCTCACGTGGACCCAGGGTACCTAGAAAGCGGCTCCAATCAGAATCGGCTCGGGTGTGAGTTCGATCCCGAATGTCGTTCTCACACCGTCCCGCACCGTCCTGGCCAGCGCAATCACGTCCGCGGTGGTGGCGTTGCCGCGGTTGGTGAGCGCGAGCGCATGTTTGGTCGACAGCCGTGCAGGCGCCCCGTCGCCGGGGTAGCCCTTGCCGAAACCGGCGCGCTCCACCAGCCACCCGGCCGCGAGCTTCACCCCGTCCGGGGCGGGGTAGCTGGGCACGGGCCGGTCGACGCTTTCCTTCAGCCGCTCGTATTCGGCGGGCGAGACGACCGGATTGGTGAAGAACGACCCGACACTCCAGGTGTCGTGGTCGGCCTCGTCGAGCACCATGCCCTTGCCTGCCCGCAGCGACAGCACGGCCTCCCGCACCCGCGCAGGGTCGGCGCGCGATCCGGGTTCAGCGTCCAGCGCGGCGGCCAGTTCGCCGTAGCGCAGCGGCGCGCTGCGCCCTTCGGCGTCCAACGCGAATTCCACCTCGAGCACGACCGCGGCCTGTGAATGCCTGAGAATGCTTGTGCGATAACCGAACTGGAGGACATCCGGCGACACCCAGCGGTCCTCGCCGGTGCGGCGGTCGAGCAGTCGGACGCGGCGGATGGTGTCGGCGACGTCGGCGCCGTATGCACCGACGTTCTGCACCGGCGTCGCGCCCGCCGATCCCGGGATGCCCGACAAACACTCCAGCCCGCCGAGCCCGTAGGCCAGCGACGTGACCACCACGTCGTCCCACACCGCACCGGCTTCGGCGCGCACGATGTTGCCCTCGACGGAGATCTCGGTGTTCGCGAGCAACACGACGGTCAGGTCGGCGAGGTCGTCGGCCAGCACCACGTTCGATCCGCCCGCCAGCACGAGGACTCGCCCGCAAGCGGGAGATGATCCCGCGTCGGTGGCCCGCAACGCCCCGACGACCTGTTCAGTGCTCGTGCATGTGATCAACCGGCGCGCAACGGGCCCGATGCGCAGCGTGGTCAGCGGCGCCAGGGGCACGTCGTCGGCGACGGCAGCACCCCCCAGTTCCAGACCGGTCACGGGCGGTAACGGTAGCCTGGCCAGCTATGCCGCGTTCATTCGACATGGCCGCCGAATACGAGGGCAGCGTCGAACAGGTCCACCGGGCCTTCGGCGATGAACAGTACTGGCTGGCGCGCCTGGCCGATTCCGGCGCCGACGACTACTCGCTGGATTCGATGACAGTGAACGGAGAAGGCATCGACGTCGTCACGACGCAGACGCTGCGGGCCGACCGGCTGCCCGGCGTGGTGACCCAGTTCCACAGCGGCGACCTGAGCTTCGTTCGCGAGGAGATGTGGACTGTGGTCACCGACGGGCGGGCCAGCGCGACCGTCAAGGGCTCGATCACCGGGGCGCCCGCGACGCTGGGCGGCACCGCCGTGCTGGCCCCGGGAAAATCCGGCAACGACTCGCGGCTGGAGTTCAACGCCACCGTCCAGGTCGACATCCCGCTCGTCGGCGGCAAGATCGAGAACTTCATCGGCAGCCAGCTCGTCGAGTTGCTGATTGCAGAACAGCGCTTCACCACCGCATGGATCACCGAAAACGCCTGAGTCGTAAGTAGGATTGCGGTCCATGACACGACGCATGGAGTACGTGGTCGCGTACGATGCGCCGGCTGAGAAGGTCTACCAGGATTTCACCCGCCGCGAGTACTGGCAAAGCCTGATGGATGTCTACCAAGACGTGACGCCGCGGTCGGAGGTCATCTCTTTCAGATCCGGCGAGGACGGCACCGACATCGAGTTCGTCCACCATATCCCGCGGTCCTATCTGCCACCGATCGGCCGCGCGGTGATGCCGGTCGACTTGATGATCACGCGCAAGCAGCACTACGACCCCTTCGACCAGGTCAAGAATCAGGCCACGGGCACGTACTCGGCCTCGATTCCGCACGGGCCCGGCCACTTCCGTGGCGAGTACTTCCTCACCGAGACCGGCACCGGTAGCCAACTGCGACTGGCCAGCGAGTGCAAGGTCCACATCCCGCTCGTCGGCGGCGCGCTCGAAGACCTGATCATGCACCACATCACGGACATCTTCGACACGGAGGAAGCGTTCACCGCCGATTGGATCTCAAAGCATCACTAGCACGATCGGGGAGGGCCCCCGAGGGCGGTCAGGCAGAACTGCCACAGCCGCTCCTTCACGAGGTCGAGTTCGCCTTCAGGGTGCGCAGCGAAGGCGTAGTAGTGGTAGACCGAGCGGACGAGTTCGGTCATGAACCACGAATCCCATTGCGGGTCAGGCGGATTGAGCAATCCAGCCTCGACGGCCGCGGACACCTCGCCACGCACCAGGTCGACGAACGCCGCTCGGCCTCGGCGAGTTCCTTTGGGAACTGACGATGCAGCCAGTCGGGTTCTACTTTTACTTGCGCCTTCGGTCTGATAGTGATTCCACTACGGTGCGGCGTGGATCGGGGCGGAAAACGTTCACGGACATAAACTCAGGCCATGGGCGCCCCTATCGGCCAGCTCACCCGGGGCACCACGGGCTACAACCGGCTGCGCCGCAGCGACCGCTGGTTGGTGCACTCGCGGCGGGTGCGCATCGCGCTGCAGGCAGCCATAGACCCGCTGGTCGTCGACCTCGGTTACGGCGCGCTGCCGGTGACGACGCTCGAGCTCGCCGCCCGCTTGCGGGTGGTCCGCGCCGACGTCCGCGTCGTCGGCCTTGAGATCCACCCCGATCGAGTGGCGCCTTCGCGCGACGGCGTGGAATTCGGGCTCGGCGGCTTCGAATTGGCCGGGCGGACACCGGTTTTGGTGCGCGCCTTCAACGTGCTACGCCAGTATCCGGTCGAGGCGGTGCGCGACGCGTGGGCGCTGATGCAGGGGGGGCTGGCGCCGGGCGGGCTGATCGTCGACGGCACCTGCGACGAGTTCGGCCGCCGGTGCTGCTGGGTCCTGCTCGACGCAGACGGGCCGATCAGCCTGACCCTGGCCTGCGATCCGTTCGCGATCGAGCGCCCGTCGGATCTGGCCGAACGGCTGCCGAAGGTGCTGATCCACCACAACGTCGCAGGCCAACCCATCCACACGCTGCTGACGTCGGCGGACCGCGCGTGGGCCAGCGTCGCGGGCCACGGTGTGTTCGGGCCGCGGGTGCGCTGGCGAGCGATGCTCGAGTTATTGCGCGCCGAGGGGTTGCCGGTCGAGCCCCCGCGCAGACGGATGCGCGACGGTGTTCTGTCGGTGCCGTGGTCGGTGGTCGCGCCACTAGGCTGACCGCATGCGGATTGCCCTCGCCCAGATCAAGAGCGACACAGAACCGACCGCCAACCTCGGCCTGGTCGAGGACTACACCCGCCGCGCCGCCGACGCCGGCGCCCGGCTTGTGCTGTTCCCCGAGGCGACGATGTGCCGATTCGGGGTGCCGCTCGCGCCGATCGCCGAACCGCTGGACGGGTCGTGGGCGTCGGCCGTACGCGCGATCGCCGAGCGCGCGGGCGTCGTCGTCGTGGCGGGCATGTTCGTCCCCGCCGACGATGGCAGGGTGACCAACACGCTGATCGCTACGGGCCCCGGCGTGGACACCCACTACGACAAGATCTATCTCTACGACGCGTTCGGATTCGCGGAGTCGAAGACCGTCGCTCCGGGGCATGAACCCGTGACGATCACGGTCGACGGGATCGTGGTCGGGCTGACGCTGTGCTACGACATCCGCTTCCCCGAGCTTTACGTCGAGCTGGCCCAGCGCGGAGCGCAACTCATCACCGTGCACGCATCGTGGGGCACTGGCCCTGGCAAGCTCGAGCAGTGGACGCTGCTGGCCCGCGCCCGCGCGATCGATACGACGGGGATCGTCGCCGCCGTCGGCCAGGCCTACCCGGGCGACGAAATCGCCGCCGTCGGACCCACCGGCGTCGGCGGCAGCGTGGTCGCGACTGCGCTGGGTGAGGTCCAGGCGTCGGCAGGCGCAGAGCCGCAGTTGCTGATCACCGATATCGACCTCGATGCGGCGCAGAAGGCGCGCGAGACGATCGCGGTGTTGCATAACCGCTCAGGGGTCACGTACGCCGGTAAGGCAGAATCGCTCAGGTGACCGATCCCTGGGCTCGCCCGGCCAACCAGGTCCCACCCGTCCCGCCGCCGTCACAGTTCCCCCAGGGCCCCCCGCCGCCACAGTTCCAACAGGGCCCGCCGCCGGGCCAGGCTGGGTTCCCTCCGCACGGCGCGCAGGCCGAACCTCCGAACAAGGACTCGTCGCTGCTGGTGAAGATCAAGAACCTGTTCCGCGATCCGCTGTCGATCGTCCTGACCGTCGTCATCGTCATCGCGCTGGTGGCGGCGGGCCTGCTGGCGGGCGAGCTGTACGCCCGCAGCCGCGCGGACGAGATCGTCGCCAAGGCGGCCGGGTGCGTGGTCGAGGACAAAGCCAGCGTGTCGTTCGGCGCACTTCCGCCGTTCCTGATGCAGCACATCTCCGGCCACTACACGAATATCCATATCGAGACCGCAGGCAACCAGATCCGCCAGGCCAAGGGCATGAAGGTCAACGTGGTGATCAAGGACGTCCGGCTCGAGGACACCGCGAACTCCAGCGGTTCGATCGGCTCGCTGGTAGCGAACATCACCTGGTCGTCACAGGGCATCAAGGACACCATCTCGGACTCGATACCGATCATCGGCTCGTTCGTCACCGGCGTGAAGACCAACCCGAGCGACGGCACGATCGAATTGCAGGGCGCGCTGGGCACCATCAAGGCCAAGCCCGCCATCGCCGACAACGGAATCTCGCTACAGGTGATGGAATTGACCGGACTCGGCTTTACCCTGCCCCGCGAAACCGTGCAGCCTGCGCTGGACGCGTTCACGTCGACGCTGACCAAGAACTACCCGCTCGGCATTCATGCCGACTCCGTGGAGGTTACCGATAGCGGTGTCGTGAGCCAGTTTTCGACGCAGAACGCGTCGATGCCGAAGGGTAGCGAGGACCCCTGCTTCGCGGGTCTGTGACAGCGGCGCTCTCCGAGGGCGAATAGATATCTGCCCGGCCCGCCCTAGTCAAGCCCGTCGAGCACCGCACGGGTGCCGGACAGCCCGAGTCGGGTGGCGCCGGCGTCGAGCATCGCGACGGCGGCTTCGGCGGTGCGGATGCCGCCGCTGGCCTTGACGCCCAATCGGTCGCCTACCGTGCCCGCCATCAGTTCGACGGCGCGCACCGAGGCCCCCCCGCTGGGGTGAAATCCGGTGGAGGTCTTCACGAAATCGGCGCCGGCGTCCTCGGCTGCCCGGCATACGTCGACCAGCCTCTGCTCACCGGCCGAGGCGAGCAGGACGGCGGACTCCACGATCACCTTCAAGATCACGTGGGAGGGGATGGCATCGAAAACCGCTGCGATATCGCACTTCACCGCGTCCAACTCGCCCTCCAGCGCCGACCCGACGTCGATCACCATGTCGATCTCGTCGGCGCCCGCCGCCGCGGCAAGTCGAGCCTCCTCGGCCTTGATTACCGAAAGATGTTTGCCTGACGGGAATCCCACCACCGACGCGATGGCGAACTCGCCCGTTCGGAACGACTTGGCAGTCGCAACCATGGTCGGCGATACGCACACCGCGAACACGTCGAGTTCTTCGGCTTCTTGCAGCAGCGCGACGACGTCGGCCTCGGTCGCCTCGGGCTTGAGCAAGGTGTGGTCGACGCGCGCGGCGACGGTCCCGCGGCTGTAGCGCCGCACTAGAACGGTTCTTCGGTGCCGCCGGGATTGCAGCCCGCCGCGACCATCTGCTCGTCCGAAACCTCGTTTCGCCATGGTTCGAGGTTCCAGCTGACCTTGCCGGGTTCGGCGAGTTCGGCGAAATGCCAGTGGCACAGGAACTGGGCCTTCATGCCGGGCATGTCGGCGTCGGGCGAGAACGTCAGCACCTCGGTCCACGCCTCGTCGGCTTGCGAGTCGGTGCCGGGCTCGACGGCCGCGACGCGCGCGGCATGTGTCGGGTACACGCGCAGGCTGGACAGGTCGCCCCATTTCGACCACTGGACGTGGTCGACATACGGCGGGCCGGGCACCGGGTCGGCCGATGCGACCGGAGCGAGGGCGAACGACATCGTTGCAGCGGCCGCGGCCACGGCGGCGAAGACAAGGCGCACGCGACTAGCGGGACTTGCCCTGGATCTCGAGGATCTTGGGCCGGACGTCGACGAGATAGACGCCCGCAGCGACCGCAGCGATCGCGACACCGGTGATGCCGAGCACGAGGGCCAGCAGCACGCCGACGCCCAGAATCACCAACCAGACCGGCTTGGTCAGCTTGTCGGCGGCGGTGTAGGCGTCGGGCCGCTGCAGCGCGGCGTGAACGAACGCATAGACCGCCGTCACCACGACCGCGATCTGCAAAACAGCGAGGACGTAACCCACTAGGCCTTGAAGCTCCACATAGCTAGCCTAAGCGGGTTACGTCCCCTGGTCGACTCTGAGTCGCCCCCACGGGGCGAGCTGAGCCCGGATTACTTCTGGGTGACCTTCTTGGCGGCGGCCTTCTTGGCCGGAGCGGCCTTCTTGGCCGGGGCCGCCTTCTTGGCCGGAGCCGCCGCCTTCTTGGCCGGAGCGGCCTTCTTAGCAGCCTTCTTCGGCAGCTCGACGCCGACCAGCTTGGCGGCACGCTCGCCGACCGCGCGGGTCTGCGTTGCCACGTTGCCAAGGGCCTCCTGGGTCAGCTCGACGGCCTGGTCGCTGTAGCGCTCAACTCGCCCGCGGCCCTCTTCCAGGGCGGGGGTGTTGCGGATCCGCTCGATGGCGGCCTCGCCGCGCTCGACGAGATTGTTGTAGGTGGTCTGCGCGGCGTCCGCGTAGGTCTCGGCGAACTTGCGCAGCTCGTCGGAGTTCAGCCGCTCGCGCAGGTCGCCGAACTGGGTCGGCAGGTCCTCCTGCAGCTTGGTCAGGCGGGCACGGCTCTCCTCGACGCGCGCCTCGGCGTCCGAGCGAGCCTCGCCGGCGCGCTCGCGCAGGGTCGCGACGATCTCGTTGACCCGCTCGAGGGCCAGATCGGCGGCACCCACAGCGGCGAGAAGCGGGGCCCGAAGGTCGTCTACGGTCGGCTGCTTCTTAGCAGACTTGTTCTTTGCCATGTTGGTGTTTCCTTCCCAGAGATTTTGGTTGTTGTCGAAGTTCTCAAGAGCGGTTGGTCTGGTCTTATTCAGTCGTCGGCTCCTCGTCTGTTTCGCTAACTCGGGCTTCGTTCTGTTGGCAAAACGACGTGTAGATGTCGAGCAGCACCTGCTTTTGCCGCTCGGTGATCGCCGTGTCAGTGATGATGGCGTCGCGGACCTCACTCGTCTCGCTGGGCTCGAGGATCCCGGCCCGTACGTAGAGCACTTCCGCAGACACCCGGAGCGCCTTGGCGATCTGTTGCAGCACGTCGGCGGAGGGTTTCCGCAATCCCCGCTCGATCTGGCTGAGGTAGGGATTGCTGACGCCGGCCTTCTCGGCCAATTGCCGCACGGATACCTGCGCTGCCTCGCGTTGCGACCGAATGAAGCTGCCGATGTCCTGCGCGGCGGTCTGCGCAGCATTGGAGACGACGACAGCAAGATTTTCATCCTGCGGCATTGACGTGGCCCCCTCGGTTGCGTCGGGTATCCACTGGATCGACTCCAGTGCGACGCAATTAACCGTACGTCGGGGTGCTAACTTTTGCAAGCACTAGTTAGCGCAGGTCAGAACAGCAGCTGGGCTATCGAATAGATGATCAGGCCGGCCAGCGAACCCACCACGGTGCCATTGATCCGGATGAACTGCAGGTCACGGCCTACGTGCAGCTCGATGCGCCTGCTGGCCTCGTCGGCGTCCCAGCGCTCGATGGTTTCTGTGATGATCGCTGTGATCTCCACCCCATATTCGGAAACCAGGTGCTGAGCTGCGCGGACGATCCAGTTGTCGACCTTGTCGCGCAGGTCGGCGTCGTCTCGGAGGGACTCGCCGATATGCACCACGGAGTCGGTGATGCGTGTTCTCAGCGCCGACGAGGGATCGTCGACCGACTCCAGAATGATCCGCTTGGCCGCACTCCACGCGGTCTCGGCGGCCCTGGCGACCTCGTCGCGCGCCATGATCTGTTCCTTGACGTTCTCGGCACGCTGAATCGTCGCGTCGTCGTGCTGTAGGTCGTCGGCGAATTCGAACAGGAAGCGGGTGGCCGACCGCCTCAGTTCGTGGTCCGGGTTGCGGCGCACCTTGTCGGTGAAATCCATCAGCTCGCGGTGGATGCGGTCGCCGACGAGGTGGTCCACCCAGCGCGGCGACCAGGTCGGCGAGTCACGTTCGACCACTCGCTCGATGATGTCGCCTGCGTTCAACGACCACTGGAAGGCCCGGTCGGCCAGCAGCTGGATCAGCGCTTCCTGGCGGCCCTCGGCCAGCAGCGTGGCCAGCACCCGCCCGATCGGCGGGCCCCACTTCGGTTCTGCGATGCGCTTGACGATCATCCGGTCCAGCACGTGTTGTACGTCCTCGTCGCGCAGCATCTCGACCAACACCCGCAGCACGTTCGACGTCTCTGCCGCGACCCGCTCGGCGTGCGGCGGCTCTGAGAGCCACTTGCCGAGGCGGCCTGCGACCTCCGCGTCGCGCAGCTTGGTCTCCACGACCTCAGGCGACATGAAGTTCTCCCGCACGAAGATGCCGAGGCCCTCGCCGAGTTGGTCTTTCTTGCGCTTGATGATCGCGGTGTGCGGAATCGGGATGCCCAGCGGATGTTTGAACAGCGCGGTGACAGCGAACCAGTCCGCCAGCGCGCCGACCATGCCCGCCTCGGCCGCGGCCCTGACATAGCCGACCCACGCGGCGGCCCCGTTGGACTGGGCCCACGTGCAGAGCAGGAAGATCATGGTGGCGCCGACCAGGAAACTCAGCGCGACCAGCTTCATCCGCCGCAACCCACGGCGACGCTCCGCGTCGGCGGCCGTGTCGGCGCCCGCTAACGACTCGGCGAAACTGGGCCGAGCCGCCGTCGGTACCGCCCGCCTGCCGACGTCCGGTCTGTGTGCCACTCCTACATCATCCGCTACAACGGCGTCGGGCCCGTCCTACCAGCCTTAGGAACAAGATCGGCCGTACTATCGATGGGAACTAGGGAACGGATCTTGGCGATAGTGGCACAGCAGACCCCTCCGGCGGCAATCAAGACAGATGGACGCAAGCGGCGCTGGCACCAACACAAGGTGGATCGCCGCAATGAGCTGGTAGACGGCACCCTCGAGGCGATCCGGCGACGCGGCAGCAACGTCAGCATGGACGAGATCGCCTCCGAGATCGGGGTGTCGAAGACGGTTCTGTACCGGTACTTCGTCGACAAGAACGATCTGACGACCGCGGTGATGATGCGGTTCGCACAGACCACGCTCATCCCGAACATGGCCGCGGCGCTGTCGTCGAACCTGGACGGCTTCGACCTGACCCGCGAGATCATCCGCGTCTACGTCGAGACGGTGGCCGCCGAGCCGGAGCCCTACCAGTTCGTCATGGCGAACAACTCGGCGAGCAAAAGCCGCGCGATCGCGACTTCCGAGCAGATCATCGCCCGTATGCTCGCGGTCATGTTGCGCCGCCGCATGGTTGAGGTCGGAATGGACACCGGCGGTATCGAACCGTGGGCCTACCACACCGTCGGCGGGGTTCAGCTGGCCACGCACTCGTGGATGAACGACCGGCGGATGAGCGCCGACGACCTGATCGACTACCTGACCATGCTGTCGTGGAACGCGCTGTGCGGCATCGTCGAAGTGGGTGGATCGCTGGAGAAATTCCGTGAAGCCCCGCACCCGTCGCCGATCCTGCCGCCGCGGTTGCTCCGCCGATGACCCTCGATCCAGACCTGCCGCGGTTGTGGACGCATGAACCGCATGTTCATTTGCAGTTCCGGGCTGGGCAGAAGGTCGACGACATCGACACGGACGCGACCCCGGGGTTTCGCGGGTCCAAGTCCGACGCTCCTGCTCTGCAGGACGAGCGCAACATCCGCTTCGCCGAATTACAGGAGATGCTCTACGCCAACAGCAGATCCGGCGATACGCGTTCGGTTCTGCTGATACTGCAGGGCATGGACACCGCGGGCAAGGGCGGCATCGTCAAACACGTTGTCGGAGCCGGGAATCCACAGGGCATCCGATACACGAGCTTCGGCAAGCCGACCGAGGACGAGTTGGCGCATCACTATCTCTGGCGCATTCGCAATGCGCTGCCACCGGCCGGCCACATCGGCGTGTTCGACCGTTCGCACTACGAGGACGTGCTCATCGTCCGGGTGCACAACCTCGTCCCGCCCGATGTGTGGGGTGCGCGCTACGACGAGATCAATGCGTTCGAGCGTGAACTCGTTGACGGCGGAACCACTCTCGTCAAGGTCGCGATGTTCGTTTCGCTCAGAGAGCAGAAGAAGCGGTTGTCCGGACGCCTCGACCGGCCGGACAAGTACTGGAAGTACAACCCGGCCGACATCGATGAGCGCGAACTGTGGCCGAAGTACTCCCAGGCCTATCAGGCGGTGCTGGACCGCACGTCGACGGATTACGCCCCGTGGTACATCGTGCCGTGCGACAGGAAGTGGTATAGCCGACTTGCGGTCACCGAACTGCTCATCGAGGCGCTGAAGGGTCTCAACATGTCTTGGCCGCCACCGGATTTCGACGTCGAGGCCGAGAAGAAGCGGCTCGCCGACTGCTAGCGCTCCGCGATTGCCCGACGCCTGGCAAGTGATCGACACAGCCGGCCCGATACGATACGTGCCATGTTTGTCGATTGCGCGGCCACGGAGGCGGTGACCGAGATCACCGCCGACCTGATGACCGGCTTTCCCCCATCGCCCGAACTACAGGTCGACGTCTCGAACTGGCAGCAACCACAGAACGTGCGCTGGGCCTTCCGGCACATGCGCGAAATCATGCCGACGCAACTGATTTCGGCCGGCACCGGCCGACCAAGACCGCTGTCCACGACGCGAACCGAGTTCGGCAATCCCGTCGTCGTGCGTGTTGACGGAAGCTCGTCGACAGTCGAGGAGATCTTCGCCGATACATTGACCGATGCCTTGGTCGTGGTGCGCGGAGGCGAAGTGGTTGACGAACGTTACTTCGCGGGAATGACCGAGACCACCAGACATCTGGTCATGTCCGTGTCCAAGTCCGTTGTCGGCTGTGTCGCCGGGGTATTGGTGGCACAGGGCCGCCTGGACCCCCAGGCGGCCGTGACCGACTACGTTCCCGAGGTAGCCGGCTCGGGATACCGTTGCGCACGCGTGCGTGATGTCCTTGACATGCGCACGGGCGTGGCGTTCCGGGAAACATATACCGCCCTTGACTCCGAGGTTCGGATCATGGAGCGATCGGTGGGCTGGGCGCCGGCGCTGGCTAACGACCCCCGGGGCGCCTACGCCTACCTGGCAACCATCCGCCCCGAGGGACCGCACGGCGGTGCATTCACCTACCGCTCGGCCGACACGGACATGCTGGGATGGGTGTGTGAACGTGCCGCCGGTGAGCGGATGGCCGATCTGATCTCGAGTCTGATCTGGCAGCCGATGGGGGCCGAATTCGACGCCGAGATCACCTGCGATCCGGTTGGCACTGCGATCCACGACGGGGGCATCTCGGCGACGCTTCGTGACCTCGCCCGGTTCGCCCAGATGATTCTCGACGACGGGCTCGTCGAGGGTAGACAAGCAATACCCGCGGCATGGCTGGCCGACACCTTCGACCCGGCACCGGGTGTGCGGGAGGCGTTCGCCCAGACCGAAAATGAGGCGATGCTGCCGGGCGGCTGGTACCGCAACCAGTTCTGGTTTTTTCGTAACGAAGCGGGTCCAATCCTCCTGTGCCTGGGGATTCATGGGCAGCTGGTGTTCGTCGACCGAGCCTCCCACACCGTGATCGTCAAGCTGTCATCGTGGCCGGATGCACAGAGCCCAGAACATCTGGCAAACACCTTGCGGGCGTGCGGCGCCATCTCTGCCAAGTTGGCGGACTGAGCCGCTAACAGAACGAAACCCACCACGCCGCACTTTGGGCGCACGGATTTGGACCAAAATCGCGTCAAGTTGCGTTCCTCGGCGCATGCTCCGTCTTACCCCGCTGCATATGGGTGCGCCGGACGGCTGCGTCGCATTCGGAGCAACCGACGACATCTCGTTTGCCAGGGAGCCGCCATGATCCAGACGTTCCATCCGCTCGACCCGTCGACTGCAGACGAGTTACAACAGGCGGCGTATGGCGCAACCACGGCGTGCCCGGCCCCGACCGGTACGCGATCATGACCTGCCTCCCTCGCGGTTCCGAAACGAGTTGGCCTTCAGTGGGATTCGTGAACAAGACGTCCTCGGGATGGGACGGTCGGAATGGACACACTAGTGGCTTACCGAACGCTGCCACCCATGATGCTCATAGGAGTAGGCGAGTGATCCCATGTCGGAAAAGGTGGTCATCCACAACATCATTGGCGGAGAAATCCAGCCCGCGTCCGATGGCCAGATGATGGATATCGTCAATCCGTCGACCGGCGAGGTGTACGCATCAGCGCCAAATTCTTCGGCAAAAGATGTCGACGACGCGTGCCATGCGGCGGCAAAGGCGTTTGAGAAGTGGCGGTGGTCCACCCCGAGTGAACGTCAGCGCGCGCTGCTCAAGCTCGCCGACGTGGTCGAGGAGAACGCCGAGCAACTCGTCCAGATCGAGAGCGAGAACACCGGCAAGCCGATCTCGCGAGGAAATCCCGCCGATGGTCGACCAGATACGGTTCTTCGCTGGTGCCGCGCGAGTTCTCGAAGGGCGGGCGCAGGGCGAGTACATGCGCGGGTTCACCTCGTCGATTCGTCGCGAGCCGGTCGGCTCGGTTGGGCAGGTGGCGCCGTGGAACTACCCGATGATGATGGCAGTGTGGAAGTTCGCGCCGGCGTTGGCCGCGGGCTGCACCGTGGTGCTCAAGCCGTCGGACACCACGCCCGCGTCTGCGTACTGGATGGTGGAGAAGATGCAGGAAATCTTCCCGCCCGGCGTCTGCAACTTGGTCTGCGGCGACCGCGACACCGGCGCCGACCTCGTCGCGCACCCAGTGCCGCAAATGGTGTCCATCACGGGGTCCACCCGAGCCGGTATGGCCGTCGCGACCAGCGCCGCAAAGGACGTAAAGCGCACCCACCTGGAACTGGGTGGCAAGGCGCCGGTGATCATCTTCGATGACGCCGACATCGAGGCGGCGGTCGAAGGGTTGACGGCTGCAGGCTATTTCAACGCTGGACAGGACTGCACCGCGGCGACCCGCATGATGATCCCGGACGGTATCTACGACGAATTCCTGTCGGCGATGACTGAATCGGTCAGCAACACCAAGACCGGATATGACCCCGCCGACGAGGACATCCTCTTCGGGCCCGTCAACAACGCCAACCAGATCAAGCATGTGTCGGGTTTGGTGTCGCGCGCACGCGAGCATGCCCGAATCTTGGCCGGCAGCAAGGCAAAGGAAGGCTCTGGGTTCTTCTACGAGGCGACGCTGATCGCCGATCTACAACAGGACGATGAACTGATCCAGACCGAAATCTTCGGCCCCGTCGTCACCGCGCAACGGTTCAGCGACGAGGAAGAGGCGGTCGCATTAGCCAACGGCACTGAATACGGGCTTGCGTCATCGGTGTGGACCAAGAACGTCGACACCGCGGCCCGGTTGGCGGCACGATTGGACTTCGGCTGCGTGTGGATCAACACCCATATTCCGCTGGTGGCCGAGATGCCGCACGGCGGCTTCAAGCACTCCGGTTACGGCAAGGACCTGTCCATGTACGGGCTGGAGGACTACACCCGGATCAAGCACGTCATGCACTACCACGGCTTCGAAGGTTGAGCTTTGCACAGCGCTCAGTGCATGTGCGCCGCAGCCTCGGGGGCGAGGTGCTCGGCCGTGCCGGTATGGCAGGTCCCGCCCTCCGCCTTCGGCGAAGGGGCGACGTCGATTGACGGGTTCTGGTCGAAGAACCCGAATGGCTTCAGCCAGAACGAAATCGTGTCGACCGGCATGATCGGCCAGTCCTCGGCACGAGTGATGTGGTGGATGCCGAAGACATACCAGAGCACGACATCG
>Ga0207683_10000411_pt1 | contig 39540 bp, 38 predicted proteins | sample KBSM73metaG_FD_184333 | JGI IMG/M metagenome (GOLD analysis project Ga0207683, IMG submission 184333) | Miscanthus rhizosphere microbial communities from Kellogg Biological Station, Michigan, USA - KBS M7-3 metaG (SPAdes) (version 2) | ecosystem: Host-associated > Plants > Roots > Rhizosphere >... | reverse complement strand
AGCCGGCGCAGGTATCGCTGGACCCACGGCCGGGTCAGCGACTACTGGGACGAGGTGTTCACCCCCGAAGGGCTGGCCGGGCACGCCGCCGCGCTCGACGACCAGTCCGCGTTCATCGCCAGCCTCGGCGGCAGCCGGTCCGGCCGGATGCGGGACGTGCTCGGCACCATCCAGGCCGACCAGGACGCGATCATCCGGGCCGGATCGAGCGGCGCACTCGTGGTCGACGGCGGCCCCGGCACGGGAAAGACCGTCGTCGCCCTGCACCGCGCCGCGTACCTGCTCTACTCGGATCCTCGCCTCGGCCACCACCGGGGCGGCGTGCTGTTCGTCGGCCCGCACCAGCCCTACCTGGCGTACGTGTCCGACGTGCTGCCCAGCCTCGGCGAGGAGGGCGTGCAGACCTGCACGCTGCGGGACCTCGTCCCGGAGGGCGGCACGGCTGGTGTCGAGAAGGACCCGGAAGCGGCCCGGCTGAAGTCGTCCGCGGAGCTGGTGCACGCGATCGAGGCGGCCGTCCGGTTCTACGAGGAGCCGCCGGCGAAGGCCATGCGGGTGGAGACGCCGTGGGACGACCTCAGGCTGACGGCCGACGACTGGGCCGAGGCGTTCGCGGCGCGCGAGCCGGGCACCCCGCACAACGAGGGGCGCGAGCGGGTCTGGGAGGAGCTGCTCACGATCCTCACCGACCAGTACGACGGCGAGGCGTCCGTCGACCTGCTCCGCCGGTCGCTGCAGCAGCACCGGGAGCTGCGCGCGGCCTTCAGCCGGGCGTGGCCGCTGCTCGACGCGGCCGACGTCGTCGCCGACCTGTGGTCGGTGCCCGCCTACCTGCGTACCTGTGCGCCCTGGCTGAGCCCTGAGGACGTGCGCACGCTGCAGCGCGCGGACCCGACGGCCTGGACGGTCTCCGACCTGCCGCTGCTGGACGCGGCGCGGCAGCGGGTCGGCGACCCGGAGTCGGCCCGGCGGCAGCGCCGGCACGCCGCCGCGGTCGCCGCGCAGCGCGAGCAGATGACCGACGTCGTCGACGACCTGATCGCGGCGGACGACTCGGAGATGCTGGTGATGTCGATGCTGCGCGGCGACGACCTGCGCGGCGCCCTGGTCGACGAAAGCGTGCTGCCGACCGCCGACCCGGACCTGCTCGCCGGACCGTTCGCGCACATCGTCGTGGACGAGGCCCAGGAGCTGACCGACGCCGAGTGGCAGATGCTGCTGCTGCGCTGCCCGTCCGGGAGCTTCACCGTCGTCGGCGACCGCGCCCAGGCCCGGCACGGCTTCGCCGGTTCCTGGCAGGAACGGCTGGAACGGATCGGGCTCGACCGGATCTCCCTCGCCTCGCTGACCATCAACTACCGGACGCCGCAGGAGGTCATGGCCGAGGCCGAGCCGGTCATCCGGGCGGTGCTGCCGGACGCCAACGTGCCGACGTCGGTCCGCAGCAGCGGTGTGCCCGTCCTGCACCGGCCGGCGGCGGAGCTCGGCGGGATCGTCGAGGACTGGCTCGCCCGGCACGCCGAGGGGATCGGCTGCGTCATCGGCGATCCCGCGTTCCCGGCGTCGGCCCGGGTGCGGTCACTGACCCCCGAGCTGGCCAAGGGGCTCGAGTTCGACCTGGTCGTGCTCGTCGACCCGGACAGGTTCGGCGCCGGCGTCGAGGGTGCCGTCGACCGGTACGTCGCGATGACCAGAGCGACCCAGCAGCTCGTCATCCTCACCGGCTCCTGACCGGCTCCTGACCGGCCGACCGTCGCGTGGCGGGGTCATCCGTGACGGGTGAAGACGGGCGTGCGGCAGCGAGGCGACGCTCGTCGGCATGAGGACCCGGTGGGCTGCCGTCCTGCTCGCGACGGGGCTCCTGGTGGCCGGCTGCGGGTCGAGCGACAGCGGCGGCGGTGCCGGCACACCGACGCCGGCGCCGTCCCCCGCCACGTCCGCGCCGTCGACGCCCGCCGCGTCGTCCACGGCCAGCGCCGAGCTGTGCGCCGACGCCGCCGACCTGCAGGCCTCGCTCAACCGACTGGTGACGATCACCGTGGGCCCCAACGCGGTGACCGAGCTGCGGAACGACCTCGCGGGCGTGCAGAGCTCGCTCACCACCCTGGTGGACAACGCCCGCGCCGAGTGGCAGGACGAGATCGCCGCGCTGCGGGCGTCGCTGACCACCCTGCAGACCGCGATCCAGCAGCTGGCCAGCAACCCCAGCACGACGACGGTCGCGGCGGTGCGGACCGCGCTGCTGGGGGTCCGCACCGCCGCGCAGAACCTGTTCGCCGCGGTGAGCGCGAGCTGCCCGTCGCTCTCGCCGGCGCCGAGCAGCTGAGCCGGATCAGCCGCGCGGGCGGCGCTCGACGAGGCCGACGAGGTTGCCGTCCGGGTCGTGCACGAACGCCATCCACTCGTCCGTCCCGGCCGGGCCGAGCGTCGCGTCCTCGTGGCTGAAGATCACGTGCGGCTCGCTCTCCACCGTCGCTCCCCCGGCCCGCAGCCGCTGCACCGCGGCGTCGATGTCGGGCACCGGGTAGTAGTGCAGGGCGCTCGGCGCGGCCCGGTCCAGCAGCAGCCGCACTCCCCCGAGGTCGAAGAACAGCAGTCCCGGCGGGTCGTACCGGGCTACCGGCTCGGAGCCCAGCAGGTCGGCGTAGAACCGGGCCGCCCGGTCGAGGTCCTCGGCGTGCTGGGCGATCTGGACGAGCTGCACCGCCGCCTCCCTGATAGCATCCCTACATTAGGATAGGGATGCTATACAAGCCGGGTGGCAACGGGCAAGCGGTGGGCCGGCACGGCCTCGGACCTCAACTCGGCGGCGATCCACCTGCTGCGCGCGCTGCGGGCCACCGACCGCGCGGCCGGGCTGACCCCGGCTCGGCTCAGCGCGCTGTCGGTGCTCGTGTTCGGCGGCCCGAGCCCGCTCGGCCGGCTGGCCCGCACCGAGGACGTCGCCGGCCCGACCATGACCCGGATCGTCGACGGCCTGTGCGACCTCGGGCTGGCCGAGCGGCGGCCGCACCCGGACGGCGGCCGGCTGGTGCTGGTGGCGGCGACCGCCGAGGGCGAGCGGGTCATGCGGGCGGCCCGGCAGGCGCGCATCGACACGATCGTCGCCGCGTTGCGCGCGCTGCCGGCGGCCGACCGGGCCGCGATCGCGGCCGCCTCCCCCGCCCTCCTCCGGCTGGCCGACCGGGTCCGGGACGCCACCTGACCCGGCGGACCCGACGCCGCGCGCGCTCACTCGCGGATGCCGGCGGCGTCGGCCGGGCGGGTGCGGAGGATGCGGCGCAACGGCAGGGTGGTGCCGGCGAGGCCGAGCAGGACGGTGCCGCCGAGCACGGCCACCCAGCCGGCCGGCGGCACGTACGGGACCGACGCGCCGGTGGTCCCGCGCACCATCGGCACCAGCGTGCCGGCCGCGACCGCCCCGCCCAGGACGAGGGCGAGCCCGAGCAGCAGCACCCGCTCCAGCCGGACCGTGCGCACCACCTGCGACCGGGTCGCGCCGGCCAGCCGCAGCAGGGCCAGCTCGCGGCGGCGGCCGGCGGTGTAGAGGGCCAGCGCGTTGACCGCGGCGACCACCGCATACGCGACCAGCACCGCGGTCACCATCCGCTGGGTCCAGGCGTTGTCGGCCAGGTTGCGGTCGAGCCCGACCTGGTAGGCCGAGCGCGGCAGCAGCTGCGCGCCGGGCGGCAGCGCCGAGCGCACGGCGTCCGCGCCGGCCGGCGTGGCCCGCACCAGCACCGCATCGTCCCGGCCGGCCGCGGTGTGCGCGGCGAGCCGGTCCCGCGGCAGGGTCATCGCGGCGAACCCGAGACCGCGCCGGTAGACCGCGACCACGTGCAGGTCCGCCGGCGTGCCGTCGCCGTACCAGCCCTGGAACCGGTCGCCGACGCCGAGGTGCAGGCTGTCCGCGGTGAGCGTGTCGACGGCGACCGCGGGCCCGTGCAGGTGGGCCAGCCGGCCGGCGGCGACGTCGAGGTCCAGGGTCGCCGGCAGCGCGGCCGGGTCGACACCCTGCGCCGGGTAGCCGACCGGACCGGCGGCGTCGGCGAACACCGCGCCCCGCACCAGGCCGGTCGCGGCCGACACGCCGGGGGTGGCCCGGACCGCGGCGGCGACCCCCGGCGGCAGGCCGGGCGCCGGTCCGGTCACCACGTGGTCCGCGAGCAGGCCGGCGCGGGTCTGCGCGGCGGCGACGTGCTGCTGCGAGGCCGGCACGAACCACAGCGAGCCGCCGAGCCCGACCGCGAGCACGAGCCCGCTCAGCACCGCGGCCAGCCGGCACGCGGAGGCGCCGGTGGTGGCCGCGGCCAGTCGGCCGGGTGCGCCGAACGCTCGCAGCAGCGGGCCGGCGACCGCGGCGGCGAGCCGGATCAGCACCGGCGCCAGGAACGCCACCGCGACCACGAGCGTGAACACCGTGCCGACGGCGATCCCGGCCGCGTCGTCGCCGCTCGCCCGGGCCGAGACCAGGCAGAGGGTCACGCCGCCGGCGAGCGCGACGACGCCGAGCAGCAGCCGCGGCCCGCCCGGGCGGCCGCGTTCGACCGCGGTCTCGGCCAGCGCCTGGCTCGGCCGGATCCGGCTGGATCGCATGCTGCCGACCCAGGCGGCGACGACCGCGATGAACAGCGCCGCGGCGACCGCGACCACCGGCGGCAGCCAGGACACCCGCAGCGCGAAGTCGGCCGGCACCATGCCGCGGTCGGCGAACTGGTCGCGCAGCCACCGCGCCGCCGCCAGCCCGGGCAGTACCCCGGCGGCGCCGGCGAGCAGGCCGAGCGAGGCGGTCTCGCGGACCACCATCCGGCGGACCTGCCGCGGGGTGGCCGCGATCGCTCGCAGCAGCGCGATGTCCCGGTGCCGCTGCCAGACCGACAGCCCGACGGTGCCGGCGATGACCAGCAGCGCGATCAGCAGCGCGCAGCCGCCGAACACGCTGGACACGGCGATCGCCAGCTCGCGGCCGTCGTCCACGGCCGGCGACTCGACGCTGCCCCGGCCGGGCCCGGTGAACGCCCGCGGGTACGCGCCGGCGCCGTCGGCCGGTGGCAGCACCCGGCGTACCGCCGCCGCGACCGCCTCGACGGACTCCCCCGCCCGCGGCAGCACGCCGACGACCTGCGCCGGCCCGGGCAGGCCGGCGGTGAACACGGTCGGCGTCGCGCCGGTCGGCCCGGTCGTGCCGGTGACCGTGCGGGCGCCGAGCCCGGGCAGCGCGATCCGCTCCCCCACCGCGCCCAGCCGCCGGTCCGCGACCACGTCCGCCGGACCGGCCGGCGCCCGCCCGGCCACCAGCCGGTACGGCGCCAGCACGGCCGCAGCCCACGGGTGCAGCTCGACCGGGACCGGCTCCCCCGAGCGCAGCACCTGGGCCGGCACGGCGGCGTCGACCACCGCGGTCCGCACCTGCGGCAGCGCCGCGATCCGGTCCGGCAACCCGGCCGGCAACGGGCCGCGGGTAGCCAGCGGGGTGCCCTCGGCCTCCCGGTCCTCGCCCGAGCCCTCGACGACCTGCACGGAGGTCGTGGCGACCAGCACCGGCGCGGCCGCGTACCGGGCCACGGTGCCGTGATAGCGCACACCGGACTCCAGCAGCACGCCGCACGCGGTCACGATGACCACGGCGATCCACAGCGCCAGCGCGGTGGCGATCACCGCGGCCGGCCGCTGGGCGATCATGCGCAGGGCGATCCTCAGCACCGCACGCCGCCGGTCGCCACCAGCGGCCGGCCGAGCCGCTCGGCGATCGCCTCGGCCCCGGCCGGCGGCAGGTCGTCGGCGATCCGGCCGTCCGCCAGCAGCAGCACCCTGTCCGCGTACGAGGCGGCGACCGGGTCGTGGGTCACCATCACCACGGTGGCGCCGTCCCGGTCGACCGCCTCCCGCAGCAGCCCGAGCACCTGGGCGGCGGTGCCGGAGTCGAGCGCGCCGGTCGGCTCGTCGCAGAAGATCACCGCCGGCCGTACGGACAGGGCCCGGGCGATCGCCACCCGCTGCTGCTCGCCGCCGGACAGCTGCGCCGGCCGGTGCCGCAGCCTGCCCTCCAGCCCGACCCGCGCGACGACCTCGGCCAGCCGCCGGCGGTCCACCCTGCTGCCGGCCAGCCGGGACGGCAGCAGCACGTTCTCCCGCACGGTCAGCGCCGAGACCAGGTTGAAGGCCTGGAAGACGAAGCCGACCCTGGTCCGGCGCAGCTTGGTCAGCTGGGTCTCGGACAGCTCGGCGAGGTCGGTGCCGGCCAGCCGGACCGTGCCGGCGGTCGGCCGGTCGAGGCCGGCGGCGCACTGCAGCAGCGTGCTCTTGCCGGAGCCGGACCGCCCCATGACGGCGGTGAACGTGCCGGCAAGCAGATCGAGGTCGACGCCGTCGAGGGCGCGGACGGCGGCCGGGCCGCGGCCGTAGGTGCGGTGGAGGTCGCGGAGGGAAACGGCGGGTTCGGAGGGAAAGCTCACGCCTTCCGACGCTAGGCAGCGAGGGGGTCGCGGACGATGCGGCCAGCACCCGGGATCCGGGGTGGGGCCAGCCCCACCCACGCCGCGGACAGCCCCACCCGGGCTGCGGCCGGCCTATTCGGGCTGCGGCCGGCCTATTCGGGCTGCGGCCGGGCCTATCCGGGCTGCGGCCGGGCCTATCCGGGCTGCGGCCGCCCTATCGGGCTGCGGCCGGCCCTACCCCGGCTCGGGCAGCGGCTGCCGGGGCAGCGCCAGCGCGGTCGCCAGCATGAGCACCGCGATCACGACGACGGCCGCGAAGATGTGCCGCACGGCGCTGGTGAGCGCGACCGGGTCGACCTGGCCGCCGGCCCGCCCGACCACGGCGTTGGCCAGCGCGCCGAAGCCGGCGATGCCTAGCGAACTGCCGACCGAGCGCAGGAACAGGTTGTTCGCGGTCACCACGCCCCGCTCCCGCCAGCCGACGCTGGACTGGGCCGAGATCAGCGTCGGGCTCACGGTCAGGCCCATGCCGGCGCCGATCACCAGGCAGGTCGCGGCGACCTGCCAGACGCTGGTGTGCTCGCCGAACAGCAGCAGCAGCGCGGTGCCGACCACGGTGATCGAGGTGCCGATCAGCGCGCAGTTGCGGAAGCCGATGCGCAGGTAGACCTTGCCGGCCTGGGACGCGGAGATCGGCCAGCCCATCGACAGCGTGGCCAGCGCGAACCCGGCGACCACCGGCCCCCGCCCGAGCACCTCCTGCACGTACGTCGGCACGTACGAGGTGAGCCCGAGCACGATCGCGCCGACCCCGGCCGCGATGAGGCTGCTGGCGACCAGCAGCCGGCGGCGGAACACCCACAGCGGCAGCACCGGCTCGATCGCGGTCCGCTCGACCATCCCGAAACCGACCAGCAGCAGCGCGCCGGCCGAGAAGATCGCGATGCTCTGCGGTGAGTGCCAGGCCCAGGCCTGACCGCCCTCGAGCACGCCCAGGATCACCAGCGCCAACCCGCCGGTGAGCAGGGTCGCGCCGCGGTAGTCGATGCGCGGCCTGCTCCGCTGGACCTGCTCATGGAAGTTGCGGCCGAGCATGGCCGCGGCCAGCAGGCACAGCGGGATGTTGACGAAGAAGATCCACCGCCAGGATGCGTACTCGGACAGCAGGCCGCCGAGCGTCGGACCGACGACCGCGGCGATCCCCCAGACGCTGGCGATGTAGCCCTGGGCCTTGGCCCGCTCCGCGGTCGAGTAGATGTCGCCGACGATGGTGATCGCGACCGGGGCGATCGCGCCGGCGCCGAGTCCCTGCAGGGCCCGCGAGCCGATCAGGGCGCCCATGCTCCAGGCGGCCCCGCAGAGCACCGAGCCGAGCAGGAACAGGCCGATCCCGAACAGGATCACCGGCTTGCGCCCGAACAGGTCGGCGAGCTTGCCGTACACCGGTACGGAGACCGCCTGGGCCAGCAGGTAGATCGAGAACAGCCAGGGGAACTGGGCGAACCCGCCGATGTCGCGGACGATCGACGGCACCGCGGTGGCGATGATCGTCGAGTCGACCGCGATGAGGCCGGTGGCCAGCATGACCGCGCCGAGGATCGGCCCGCGCTCCGAGCGCAGGCCGACGCCGCCGCTCCTGGGCCGGCCGGCCGCCGGCCTGCTGGTCGCTTCGCCGGTCACGTCTCTCCCGCGCTACGCCGATGAGTCCATCCGGGGACAAGACCGCCCCGGCGGTGGTCATTCCGTCATTCCTAAGGTGAGCACGTGAGCGGTCTGTCGACGGGTGTGCTGGCGGCGCTGGCCGTGATCGGTCTGGTCGGCGGCATAGGCATCAGCGCGGTCGGCCCGGGCGGCGTCCTGCCCACGATCGGGCTGTTCGCGCTGACCCCGCTGTCGCCGGCGGCGGTGGCCGGCACCGCGATCGCGACGAACATCGGGGCCGGGGTGGCCGGCACGGTCGCCTTCGCCTCCTCCGGCCACCTGCGGGAGCCGGCGACCCGCCGTACGGCGGTGCTGCTGGCGGCGGCCGCCGTGGTCGGCACGCCGCTCGGGGTGCTGGGCAACACGCACGTGTCGAAGCGGCTGTTCGGGGTGCTGCTCGGCGTGTTCGCGGTGGTGGTCGCGGTGCTGGTGTGGCAGCGCGGCCGGCAGGAGGCGACCGCCGGCCTGGCCCGCACCCGGCACCCCCGGACGGCCGTGGTCGTCGCGGTCGGGGCCGGGGTGAGCGTGGTCAGCGGCCTGCTCGGGCTGGGCGGGCCGATGCTGAGCGTGCCGCTGCTGCTCGCGCTCGGGGTGGAGGTGCTGGCCGCGCTGGCCGCCGCGCAGGTGCAGTCGATCGTCATCGCCACCGTCGGCACCATCGGGTACGCGGTGCACGGCAGCGTGGACTGGGCGCTCGTCCTGCTGATCGGGCTGCCCGTGCTGCTCGGCGTGGTGGTCGGCTGGCGGATCGCCCGGGCGCTGCCGACCCGGACGCTGCGCACCGTCCTGGTCGTGGTCCTGCTGCTGCTGGCGCCGTACCTGGCCTTGCGGTGATCTTGTCCCGGTCCGTCCCCGGTGCCCGGAAGGGTCCCGGACGGCGGCCGGGTGGGCTATCGTCCTCGCCGACCTGTCGAGGGAGTGCCGGTGGACGACGAATTCGGTCTGCTGCCCGGACAGCAGGCAGCCCCACCACCGCCACGGCGGCCGCTGGGCCTCGTGCTCGCTGGCCTGGTCCTGGTCGCCCTGGTGGCGGTGGGCGGGGTGTTCTGGCTGGTCGCCTCGCTGGCCGACCGCGGCCGGACGGTCGACGCGGCCGGCACGCCGAGCCCGGCCGCGGTGACGAGCGCGGCACCGAGCACGGCGCCGGAGGCCAGCACGCCGCCGGCCCCGACCGCGCCGCCGACGACGGCGGCGCCGACCACGGCCGGCCCGGTGCGGGCGCCGGCCACGCGCGCCCCGACCCGGACCGTGCCGACGCAGCGGCCGGCGCCGACCATCCGTCCGGTGCCGCACCCGACCCTGGCCGTCCCGGTCGGCACGCTCGTCCCGGTGCCGGGTGTGGTCGGGCTGAAGGTGCAGCAGGCCAGCACCGTGCTACGGGCGGTCGGCTTCCGGGTCCAGGTGATCGGCGGCGTGCTCGACCCGGAGCGGGACGACCGGCGGATCGTCGCGCAGCGGCCCACGCCCGGGTCGGTGGTCCGCGCCGGCTCCACGGTGATCCTGGTCACCGACGGCACCTGAGCGCCGGCACGCCCGCTCAGAGCAGCGCGCGCCGGCGCAGCGCGCCCGCTCAGAGCAGCGCGCGCCGGCGCAGCACGCCCGCCGCGGCCAGGCCGGGCAGGGCCGGCAGCCAGACCGAGACCAGCCGGGACAGCAGCGCCGCCGCGGTGGCCGCCGGCAGCGGCATCCCGGCCGCGGTCAGACCGGCCACCAGCGCCGCCTCCACCGGGCCGATCCCGCCCGGCGCCGGCACCAGCGAGCCGGCGGTGGCCGCGCCCAGGTAGACCGCGGCCAGCGTGACCAGCGGCAGCGACCCGCCGGCCGCCGACACGCAGGCGGCGAAGGCCAGCACGTGGAACAGCGTGAGCGCGCCGGAGGCCAGCACGCCCAGCCCGACCTTGGCCGGGTTCTCCCGGGCGTGCCGCACCAGCGCGACCTGGCCGCGCCAGGTGGCGGCGATCCCGGCCCTGACCCGGCTGCTGCACCGGGCACCGATCAGGCCCACCAGCACCAGACCGGCGACGATCGCGACGGCGACCAGCGTGGTCCGGCCGTCCGGGCGGGCGATCCCGGTGCCCGAGCCGGCGCCGAGCGCGGCCACCACCGCCGCGGTCGCGACCAGCTGCGCGGCCTGCCCGGCGGCGACCGTGGCCGCCGCGTCCGCGACCGAGGCACCCGAGCGGTGCAGGTAGCGGCCGATGACCGCGGGCATCCCGGCCGCCGACGGCACCAGCAGCCGCAGCCCGCCGACGGCGAGCTGGGCCAGCACGGTGGTGGACAGCCGCAGCGGCAGCGGGGAGAACCCGGTCACCGTGTAGGCGGCGGCCACCAGCGACAGCGCGAACCAGCCCATCCCGACGGCTAGCATGGTCGGGTCCACGGCCGCGAACGCCGCACCGAGCTCGGCGTCGCGCAGCTGCAGCGCCAGCGTGGTCAGCGCAGCGGCGAGCACGACGGCGCCGGCCAGCCGGCCGACGTGACGCGGCTGGATCCGGCGCGCCGGGCGAGCCGGAACCGTCCGCGGGGCCGGCTCGATCGAGCTGGCCGGCGGGACCCGGACCGGTGCGGGCGCGAGGAGGACCATGCTTCGTACGATCGCGATCCGGCCGCTGCGATACATCGGGGACCGCCCCCGAACCGGGTAGGGGTTCCCCCGGAACCCCTCGCGGTGGCCAGCATCAGCCCAGCGGGTGGGGCCAGCCCTACTCCGTCAGCAGCAGGGAACAGCGACCTCGTGATCGAGCAGCAAGTGGGCTTCGTCCTCGCCGCCGTGGCCGTCGTCGTGGCCGGCTCGCTGCTGGCGCGCCGGTTCAACGTGCCGGTGCCGGTCGTGCTGGTGCTCGCCGGTCTCGGGTACGCGCTGCTGCCCGGCCGCAACGTCGAGCTCGACCCCGACGTGGTGTTCTTCGTGGTGATCCCGCCGCTGCTCTACGCGGCGGCGATCGAGGCCAGCCTGGTCGACATCAGGGCCAACCGCCGGCCGATCGCCTCGCTGTCGGTCGGGCTGGTGCTGGCTACGGCGTTCGCCGTGGGCGGGGTGCTGGAAGCGGTGGTGCCGGTGGTCCCGATCGCGGTCGCGCTGGCGCTGGGTGCGGCGGTGGCGCCACCGGACCCGATCGCCGCGCTCGCGGTGGCCCGCCGGGCCGGGCTGCCGCCGCGGCTGCTCACGCTGGTCGAGGGCGAGGGGCTGCTCAACGACGCGACCGCGCTGACGATGTACCAGGTCGCGGTGGCCGCGGCGACCGGTGCCGGGTTCTCCCTGCTGCACGCCTCCGGCCAGTTCGCACTGGCCGCGCTGGGTGGCGTCGTGACCGGGCTGGCCGTCGCCTGGCTGGCCCGGCAGCTCTACCGGCGGCTGGACGACCCGCTGCTGGAGACCGCGATGTCGCTGGCCACGCCGTTCGGGGCATACCTGCTGGCCGCCCAGATAGGCGCCTCCGGCGTGCTCGCGGTCGTCGTCGCCGGCCTGTGGATCAGCTACTCCTCACCGACGGTCATCTCGGCGGCCACCCGGCTGCAGGCGCTGAGCGTCTGGCGGCTGGTCGCGCTGCTGCTGGAGGGCCTGGTCTTCCTGCTCATCGGGCAGCAGGTGCCGGTCGTGCTCGGCGGTCTGGACGACGTCGACCCCACTCACACCGTGCTGGCCTGCGTGCTCACCCTGGCCGCCGTGCTGCTGGTCCGGCCGGTCTGGCTCTACCTGATGGTGCACCTGCCCGGCCGGCTGCTCGGCGAGAACTCGGCCACTCTCGGCGGCCGCGAGCTGGTGGCGCTGAGCTGGGCCGGCACCCGCGGGGTGATCACGCTCGCGGCCGCGTTCGCGCTGCCGCTGACGGTGGACGGCGACAAGCCGCTGCCCGGGCGGGAGCTGCTGCTGCTCTGCGCGTACCTGGTCGTGCTGGTGACGCTGGTCGGTCAGGGGCTGACGTTCGGGCCGGTGCTGCGGCTGCTCGGGCTGCGCGACGACCGGGCCGGCCGGTTGCGGGCCCGCGGCGAGGCCAGGGTGGCGGCGACCGAGGCCGCACTCCGGCAGCTCGACGAGATGGCCGACGACGGGTTCGACGCGGACGTGGTCCAACGGGTGCGGGAGGACTCCGAGCGGCGGCTGCGCCGGCGCAAGGAGCGGCTGCGGCTGCTGGACCGGACCGACGTCGGCGAGGAGGACGGCGTCCGGCCGGCGGCGGCGGTGGCCGAGCTGCGCCGGGCGCTGCTCGAGGCGGAACGGCGCGAGCTGCTGCGCCGGCGCGACTCCGGCCAGCTGCGCGACGCCGACCTGCGCGGCCTGCAGCGGGAGCTGGACCACGAGGAACGGCTGCTGACCCGCGACCCGCCGGCCTAGCGTGGATCAGCCGGGATCAGCCTGGATCAGCCGGGTTCGATGCCGACCAGCTCCCAGGCCCGCGGGCGCTCGGCCCGGGTGGATGCGCAGGTCAGCCGCACCGGCGGGGCCAGCCCGGCCCGGACGGTGACCAGCAGCGTTCCCGGCGGACTGGCCAGCCGGACCCGCCAGGCGTGCTCGGAGAGGCGGGCCATGCCCAGCGGGCGCAGCGCGTCCACCGCATGCTCGGCCAGCTCCAGCCGGGCGTAGTGCTGGGCGGCCTGGGCCGGCGGGGCGAACGCCGACCGGCCGCGCAGCAGGTCCGGACGCACCTCGCCACGCTCGTACGCGGCCGCGACCTCGACCGCGGTGCCGGTGCCGACGTGCGCGTAGAAGAAGCCGTGCGGCAGCGCGACCAGGTTCGCGGCGAACCGGTCGCCGCCGACGTGCGAGCACTCCCACACCGCACCGGGCCGGGCCGCCGCCAGCGCCTCGGCGACCGGCCGGCCGCGGATCGCGCAGCACGGGTCGTGCCGGCCGTGCGCGCAGACCAGGTAGAGCGGGCCGCCCGGCTCCCCCGCGGTCGCGCCGACCGGCAGGTCGAGCAGCTCGGCCGGGTCGGTCCAGCGGCCCCAGCCGACCCGCTCCCGGCCGGCCCGGGAGTCGACCACGGCCCAGGCCTTGCCGGCCGGCGCGGCGGACCGGCCCGGACGGCGGATCAGCACTACGCGGATGCCGGCCCCGTGCTCCCAGCGGTGGATCAGCTCGGTGCCGACCGCGCGGTCCAGCGCCGAGTCGAGCAGCGCCGCCGGACCCCAGCCGCCGGGCTGCTCGATCAGCAGCCAGCGCGGGATCGGCGACGCGGTGCCGAACCGGACGTCGCCGCGCCGCTCGGCCGCCGGAGCGCACCGGTCCGGCACCCCGGCCCGGCCGGCCACCAGCCGCTCCAGCGGATCGCCCGTCCGCAGCGGGCCGCCGGGCCCGGCCGTCATGCCTCCGCCGGCACCACGATCGACTCGCGCAGCAGCCGGGCGACCAGCGTGCGCCCGTCGGCCGGATCCAGCCCGGGCAGCTGTCCGGCCGACCGCACCTGTCCGGACAGCAGCGCGCGGAGCGCGTCGGCGGTCGCGGCCGGCAGCGTGAGCGTGCGGTCGGGCAGCTCCAGCACGACCGACTCGCCGTCGGCGGGCCGCAGCCGGTGCCGCAGCCCGGCGCGGACCCGCACGGCGGTCGCGCCGGTCACCGACCGGGCCGCCGCGGCCTGGGCCAGCGGCCCGACCGGCTCCGGCCGGGTCTGTGTCCACACGCGACGGCGCAGCCGGTCGGCGACCTGTGCCGGGTCGGCCTTGCCGAGCCAGCCGGCCAGTGCCTCGACGGTCGCGGCCAGGTCGGCGCCGATCGCGTCCGGGTCGGCCACGTCGACGCCGAGCGGCAGCGAGGTGCGCAGCTCCGGTTCCTCGGCGGCCAGCGCGACCAGCGCCTCGACCAGCGCGTACCGGGTCACCGAGTGGATGCCGACGGTCAGGTGCACGGACACGTCGCCGAGCGCCTCGGCCGCATGCAGCCAGCCGCGGGGCAGGTAGAGCGCGTCACCCGGGCGGAGCACCGTGTCGATCGCCGGCTCGCCCTCGGCCTGCCGCTGGACCGCCGGGCGGTAGCGGGTCCATTCCTGGTCCCGCAGCGGCGCCGGGTGCACCGGCGCGTGGATGGTCCACCGCTTCTCCCCCGCCACCTGCAGCACGAACACGTCGTGCACGTCGAAGTGGGCCGAGAATCCCTTGTTCTGCGGGGGTGTCACGTACGCGTTGATCTGCACCGGGTGCCCGAGCTCGACCGCGAGCCGGCCGCCGAACCCGACCAGCGGCGGCCAGGTCCGGTGCAGTCCCTGCAGCACCAGCGTCGAGCCGTCGACGAACAGCTCGGCCAGCCGGTCGTCGGCGACCTGGTCGGCGATCTCGGCACCGGCGCCGCCGCCGCGGGTGAACCGCGCCGGCTCGACGACCTTGCCGTCCTTGGCCACCCGCAGGAAGGGGGTACGCAGGCCGCGGGTCGAGGTCAGCTCGTCCACCGCGGCCAGGCTGAACAGGTCACCGAAGTCACCGGCGCCCGGGGTGAGCAGCGGCCGGGTCGCCCAGTACGACGCGGCGAACTCGGCCGGGTCGACGCCGATGCAACGGCGCAGCGCCGGGCGGTCCTGTGCGGACCCGCCCGGCGCCGCCGCGATCTGCTCCGCGCTCAGGAGGAACCCCCGCCCGCCCCGCGGTCGGCCCCACCATCGGCCCCGCCGTCGGCGTCCATGCCGCCGGCGCCGCCGTCGGCACCGCCGTCCTGCACGCCGTACGTCCCACCACCGGCGCCCGCGTCGGCCGGACCCTCGGAGCCGCTGCTGAAGGCGCCGCCGTCCGCACTGCCGCCGGCCCCGCCGTCAGCGCCGCCGTCCCGCATGCCGGCGACCCCGTCGGCCGCGCCCGAATCGGCCGGGCCCTCGGCGCCGCTGTCGGCGCCACCGTCGGCACCGCCGTCCGCGCCGCCGTCCTGCATGCCGGCGGTCCCGTCGGCCGCGCCCGAGTCGGCCGGGCCACCGGCACCGGAGTCCGCTCCGCCGTCGGCACCGCCGTCGGCGCCGCCGTCGGCGCCGCCGTCGTGGACGCCGGGCGTGCCGGATGCGCCCCCGTCCGCCGGACCCTCGCCACCCGGTCCGGACGTCATCATGTCGTCGTCGTCCAACGCCATCGGCGCAGCCTCCCTCGTCGAGTCTGGATGCGGGCCACCGCCGGCCCGCGCCGACCCTAGGCCTGCCCTCGGGGGGCCACAACTAATCGGACGGATCCGGCCTGGCGAGGACCGCACTAGGGTCGTCGGGCAACGGCGCCGGCGGTCCCGGCGGCCGTCCCGACGAGGCGTGGGCGGAGCGTGGTGTGGCCGGACGGGTGCTGCTGGTGGCCCTCGGCGCCGTCGGCGCGCTGCTCGGGCTCGCCCTCGCGGCGACCGGCGTCGTCCTGCTGCTGCTCACCGGCCGGGACACCACCTTCGGCGGCGCCGAGTCCGCCCTGTCCACCGACCGGTACGCGCTGGTGACCCAGGCGGCCGGGCTCGGCGGTGGCGGGCTCGACGCGACCGTCCGGGTCCGGGTCCGCTCCGACCGGGGCGGCCCGGTGTTCGTCGGCGTCGCGCCGGCCGCGGACGTCGACCGCTACCTCGCCGGCACCGCGTACGACGAGCTGATCGAGGTCCGGCTGTCGCCGCTGCGGGCCACGCTCGTGCCCAGCGACGGCACCGGGGCGCCGGCTCCACCGGCCGACGGTCCCAGGTGGACGGTCAGCGCGTCCGGCGCCGGCGAGCAGACCATCGACGTGCCGGTCCGCGACGGCGGCCAGCGGCTGGTGATCATGAACGCGGACGCGGGCGCCGGGGTGGACGTGACCGCCGCGCTGTCGGTGCGGGCGCCGTTCCTGCGCCGGCTCGGGCTCGGGCTGCTGATCGCGGGCGCGCTCGTCGCCCCGGTCGGCGGCCTGCTGCTGGCCGCGGGAGTGCGCCGGGTGCTGCGCGACCGCCCGCCCGCCGTCGCGTCCGGGTAGATTCAGCCCGTGCGAGTTTCGCGGGGCTTCGCCGGGCGGCGCCGGATCGCCGAGCCCGGCCGCCTTCCCCCAGGACAGTACGACGTGGGCGCAGACTGGCCGGTCCTCACGGCCGAGCTGACCCCGCGGGTCGACCTCGACTCGTGGACGATCACCGTCCACGGGCGGGTCGAGACGCCGCTGACGTGGACCTGGAAGGAGGTCCAGCAGCTGCCCGGCTCGGTCTACCGCGGCGACATCCACTGCGTGACCACCTGGTCGAAGCTGGACACGTCGTTCACCGGGATCTCGGTGGACACGCTGCTGGAGGCGGTCCGGCCGCGGCCGGAGGCGACGTTCGCGGTGGCCACCAGCACGACCGGCTACACCACGAACCTGCCGATCGACGACATCACCGGCGGCAAGGCGTGGATCGTCTGGGAGCACGAGGGGCGGCCGCTGCCGATCGAGCACGGCGGCCCGGTGCGGATGATCGTCCCGCACCTGTACTTCTGGAAGAGCGCCAAGTGGATCGAGTCGATCACGCTGCTCGACCACGACGAGCCGGGCTTCTGGGAGGTACGCGGCTACCACGACCGCGGCGACCCGTGGCGTGAGCAGCGGTACCAGGGTGACTGACATCCGGAGGCACGCCCCCGGAACCCCCCGGCGTCGGTCCGGTGTGTCGGCGCCGAGCGGGAGCGGGGCGGTCCGGGTGGCGGCCGGGTACCTGGTCCTGCCGGGCGGTCCGGCGTGATCGGGGACGCGCCGGCGCAGGCGCCGGCCCCCGGGCCCTGGCAGTGGGCGACGGTGGAGGCGATCCGGCCGGAGAACGCGCACGTCGTCACGCTGCGGCTGAAGGTGCCGGAGTGGCGCGCGCACCTGCCGGGCCAGCACTACGTGGTCCGGCTGACCGCCGAGGACGGCTACCGCGCCAGCCGGTCGTACTCGGTCAGCTCGCCGCCGGAGGACACCGGCGTGGTCGAGCTCACCGTCGACCGGCTGCCCGACGGCGAGGTCTCGCCGTACCTCACCGAGGACCTGGTCCCGGGCGACCAGGTCGAGCTGCGCGGCCCCATCGGTGGCTACTTCGCCTGGCGCGGGGAGAGCCCGCTGCTGCTGGTGGCCGGCGGGTCCGGGGTGGCGCCGGTGATGGCGATGCTGCGCTCGCGCCGGCTGTCCCGGCCGGACGTGCCGGCGCGGCTGCTGTTCTCGGTCCGCTCGCCGGCGGAGCTGATCTTCGCCGACGAGCTCGGCGAGGAGACCACCGTCGTCTTCACCCGCCGCACGCCGGACGGTTACCCGCGCCCGGCCGGCCGGATCACCGCCGCGGACATCGCGGCGGTCGCCTTCGACGGCGGCGCGGCGTACGCGTGCGGCTCGTCCGGGTTCGTGGAGACCGCGGCGGCGCTGCTGGCCGGCGCCGGCTACGACCGGTCCCGGATCCGGCTGGAGCGCTACGGCCCGTCCTCCCCCCGCTGCCAGTAGTCCCGCAGCGCGGGGCACAGCCCGGTCCGGGATCCTGGCCCGGTGGACAACCGGACGACCGAGGTGCAACCGCGGCCACTCGCCCTGCCCGACGCGTTCGCGGCGGTCATCGTGTTCGTCGCCGCGGCCGCCGTGCTCGTGCTGGAGACGCTGGCGCTGCGGCTGATCGCCCCGTACGTCGGGGTGACGTTGCAGACCAACACCGCGGTGATCGGCGCGGCGCTGCTGGCGATCGCGGCCGGCGCGTGGTCCGGCGGGCGGGCGGCCGACCGGGTCGCCGACCCGCTGCGGCTGATCGGGCCGATGCTGCTGGCCGGCGCCGCGCTGACGCTGCTCACCCTGCCGGCGGTCCGGTACGTCGGCCAGGCGACCACCGACACCGGCGACGCGTCGGCGACGCTGCTGCTGGCGATGGCCGCGGTGATCCTGCCGGCCGGGCTGCTGTCCGCGGTCGCGCCGGTGGTGGCCAAGCTGCAGCTGCGCGACCTGCACGAGACCGGCACGATCGTCGGCAAGCTGTCCGGGATCGGCACGCTCGGCGGCATCGTGGCCACCTTCGCCACCGGGTTCGTGCTGGTCGCCGCGTTCGCCACCAGCACGATCCTCATCGCCACCGCCGTCGTCGTGTCGGTCGTCGGCGCGCTCGTGCTCGGCTACGAGCGGCAGCGCACCGGCCGCTGGGGCGGCGGCGCCGGTCGGCTGCCGGGCGCGGCGGCCGCGCTGCTGCCGGTCGCGCTGCTGCTGGTCGTCGTCGCGCCGAACCCGTGCCAGAAGGAGACCGAGTACCACTGCGCGCGGGTGGTCGCCGACCCGGGCCGACCCGGCGGCCGGACGCTGGAGCTGGACACGCTGCGGCACTCGTACGTCGACCTGACCGACCCCGAGTACCTGGAGTTCGACTACACCAAGGCGATCGCCTCGGTCGCCGATGCCGTCCGGCCGGCCGGCGCCCCGATGCAGGCGCTGCACATCGGCGGCGGCGGGTTCACGCTGCCGCGCTACCTGGCCGCGACCCGGCCGGGCACCCGCAGCACCGTGCTGGAGATCGACGGCGGCGTGGTCGCGCTCGGCCGGCAGGAGCTCGGCGTCGACGCGATCCCCGGGCTGGCCGTCCGGGTCGGCGACGCCCGCACCGGGCTGCGGGAGCAGCCGCGCGGCCGGTTCGACCTGGTCGTCGGCGACGCGTTCGGCGGGCTGGCGGTGCCCTGGCACCTGACCACCCGGGAGGTGGCCGAGCAGGTCCGGGACGTGCTCACCGGCGACGGCGTGTACGCGGTGAACGTCATCGACTACCCGCCGGACCGGTTCGCCCGGGCCGAGGTGGCGACGCTGCGATCGGTGTTCGGGCACGTGGTGCTGCTCGGCGCGCCGGTCACGGTGGCCGGCGAGGGCGGCGGCAACCACATCCTGGTCGCGTCCCGGCGGCCGCTGCCGCTGGCCGCCATCCGGGACCGGCTGGCCGGGCGCACCGCGTGGGTCGTCGCCGACGAGCGGGCCACCGCCGCGTTCGCCGGCCGGGCGCAGGTCCTCACCGACGCGCACGCCCCGGTGGACCAGCTGATCACCACCTTCAGCCGGTGAGTCAGCCGGTACGGGAGATGTCCACCTCGTCCAGCTCGGCCGGGTCGGCGAGGCGCAGCTTGCGCCGGGCCCGCTGGTAGAACGTGGTCGAGCCGAGCCGGACCACCCGGCCGGCGCGGGCGCACAGGAACACCCGCACGGTCTGCCCCGGCTCGACCGTGCCGGCCAGCAGGCCGTCGACCTCGACCGCGAGCCGGCCGCTGGTCGGCAGCAGGTCGAGCCCGACCGGCTCGCCGGCGGACAGGAAGATCGCCCGGTTGAACACCGAGTGCGGTGCCACCGGGATCACCAGCAACCCTTCCGCGCGGGGCGAGACGATCGGGCCGCCGGCGGAGAAGCTGTACGCGGTCGACCCGGTCGGGGTGGCGACCACGATCGCGTCGGCCGCGTACCGGACGAACGGCTGGCCCTCGACCTTCACCTCCACCGCGGCCACCGGCTGGCCGGGGTGGCGGACCACGGCGACGTCGTTGAACGCGTACGCGGTGGCGCCGTCGAACTCGACCTGCACGGCGACCCGGCTCTCCACGGTCAGCTGGCCGGCGTCGATCTCGGCCAGCGCGTCGGCCAGCTCGGGCACGTCGATCTCGGCCAGGAAGCCGAGCCGGCCGAGGTTGACCCCGAGCACCGGCACGCCGGTCGGCTGGGACAGCCGCAGCGCCCGCAGCATCGTCCCGTCGCCGCCCAGGCTGATCAGCAGGTCGAGTCCGGACAGCTCGTCCGGCTCGACCTCCTGGATGTCGCAGCCGATCCGGTCGACCTCGCCCGGCAGTCCGACCAGGCTCGCGTCGTGCCGGTAGGCCCAGTCCATGATGGCCTGGACCGCCTCGCGCGAGTCGCGGCGCGGGTGCAGCACCAGGCCGATCCGCTTGGACGAATGCATGGGGCCAAGGTACTCAGAGCTTGCCCTACAGGCCGCTCTCCCGCTTGCGGCGGGCGTTCCAGTCGCGCATCCGCTGCGGGTAGCCGACCACGGCCGCCTCGTACACCGGCAGCCGCAGCTCCCGGGCCAGCTTGCCGATGTTGGCCGGCGAGCCGACCCGCCGGCGGGTCCACTCCCCGTCCGCGGCGACGGCGACCGCGGTCGTGTCGGTCGCGGTCGTCTCGGGCTCGACGTAGAACTCGACGCCCTGCCGGGTGGTCGCGAACTGGCGGAGGTGGGCGAGGTCCTCCTTGGTCCCCTCCCGGTCGAGGAGGGTCCGGACACCGCCCGCACCGGCGTCGCCGCGTCGTGGCCGGCCGCGCCGGCTGAACAGACCCATGCGACCAGCCTGCCGTACCACGCTGATAAATTCCTGTGAACCCACCGGGACGGTGGGTAGGGCCCACTTCATGAGCGCACGCATCGCCATGATCGGCGCCGGTGCGGTGGCCGCCCGGCACGTGCGGGTGCTGACCGGTCTCGGCGCCCGGGTGGTCGGGGTGGCCGACCCCGTGCCGGCGGCGGCCCGGGGGCTGGCCGCCGGCTGCGGCGCGACGCCCTACCCCGACGCGGACGCCCTGCTCGACGCCGAGACCGTGGACGCCGCGTACGTCTGCGTGCCGCCGTTCGCGCACGGCGCGCCGGAACGGGCGGTGCTGGCCCGTCGGCTGCCGCTGTTCGTGGAGAAGCCGCTGGCCGCCGACCTGGCCACCGCGGCCCAGCTGGCCCCGCTGGTGCGGGCCGCCGGCGTGGTCACCGGCACCGGCTACCACTGGCGCTGCCTGGACACCGTGCAGAAGGCCACCGAGCTGCTGGCCGCCTCGCCGGCCCGGCTGGTCACCGGTGCCTGGCTGGACAAGGTCCCGCCGCCGCCCTGGTGGTCGCGGCGGGACCGGTCCGGCGGGCAGCTGGTCGAGCAGCTGACCCACGTCCTCGACCTGGCCAGGGTGCTGGTCGGCGAGGTCGACGCGGTATGGGGCGCCGGCTCCCGGTCGCCGGACTCCGCCGGCGACGTCGACGACGCCAGCGCGATCGCGGCCCGGTTCACCTCCGGTGCGGTCGGCACGTTCACGGCGAGCTCGCTGCTGCCGGCCAAGCGGCGGGCCTCGCTGGAGACGGTGTCGGCCGACGGGCTGCGGCTGGAGCTGTCCGAACAGGAGCTGGTCGTCGAGCGACCCGGCGCCGAGCCCGAGGTGCTCACCCCGGCGGTGAACGGGCACGAGGCGGTCGACCGCGAATTCCTCGAGGCGGTCGCGGGCGAGCGGACCTCGACCAGGGCGCCGTACGAGCAGGCCCTGGCGACCCACCGGCTCGGGCTGGCCATGACCGCGGCCGCGGACACCGGCGAGCTGGTCCGGCCGTGACGCTGCGGCTGGTGCTGCCCGGTCCCGGCCGGGCCGAGCTGGTCGAGGAGCCGGACGGCGAGCTGCCCGACGGCGGCGTCCGGATCGCCACCGCGTTCACCGGGCTGTCCGCCGGCACCGAGCTGTCCTGGTACAAGGGCACGAACCCGTTCCTGGGCCGGCACTTCGACGCCGAGCTCGGCGTGTTCGCACCCGGCGAGCCGGCCAGCCCGTTCCCGGTGACCCGGCTCGGCTACATGGAGACCGGGACCGTGGTGGAGAGCCGGACCGCGGCGCTGCCGGTCGGCACCCGGGTCGCCGCGCCGTACGGGCACGCCACCGGGTACGTCGCCGACCCGGCCGCCGAGCACGTCGTCCCGCTGCCCGCCGACCTCGACCCGGTCCTCGGCGTGTACGTCGCGCACATGGGGCCGATCTGCGCGAACGGCGTGCTGCACGCGGCCGCAGACGCGGTCGGCGGCCCGGTGCGGTCGCTCGCGGACGGGGTCGCCGGCCGGCGGGTGCTGGTCGTCGGCGCCGGCGTCGTGGGGCTGCTGACCGGGCTGCTGGCCCGCCACCACGGCGCGGCCGAGGTCGCCGTGGTCGACGCGACCGCGGGCCGGCTGGCGGTAGCCGAGGCGCTCGGGCTGACCGCGCTGCCGCTCACCGACGACGTGCCGACCGTCCTCAAGCGACGGTGGCGGCACGGTCCCGCCGACCACGGCGCGGACGTCGCGTTCCAGTGCCGCGGGCAGCCGGCGGCACTGGCGCTCGCGCTGGCCGCCGTCCGTCCACAGGCGACAGTCGTCGATCTCGCGTTCTACCAGGGCGGTGCGGACGCGGTGCGGCTGGGCGAGGAGTTCCACCACAACGGGCTCTCGCTGCGCAGCGCGCAGATCGGTCGGGTGCCGCGCGGGCAGGGGCACCTGTGGGACCGGGCCCGGCTGTCGGCCGAGACGATCGACCTGCTGCGGGCGCACGGTCGCGCGGTCGCCGACCACCTGGTCACCGACCGGCTCCCGCTGGCCGGGGCGCCGGCGCTGCTGGCCGACCTCGCCGCCCGCCGCCGCCACGTCCTCCAGGCCGTCTTCACGCCCTGACCCGGCCCACCGGGCGGGCCCCGGCCGGCCGGGTCAGCCCGCCGCGGCGGTGGAGAAGGTGGGGTGGCGGCTCGGTCGGCGGCCGGCCAGGCCGAGCACGCGCCGGTAGAACGTCTCGTACCGGGCCGCCATCGCCGCCGGCGAGAACCGCCGCTCGGCGACCGCGCGGCAGGCCTGCCGGTCCAGCTCGTCCACCCGCTGCAGGTAGCCGGCGAACTCGTCGTCGTCGTCGGCCAGCCAACCGGTCACCCCGTGGTCGACCAGCTCGGGCAGCACCCCGCGCCGCATCGCCACCACCGGCACGCCGGCGGACAGCGCCTCCACCACCGCGGTGCCGCCCGGCTCGTCCCAGCGCAGCGGGAACACCACCGCCCGCGCGGTGCGCAGCAGCTCGGCCTTGGCCGCCCCGCCGACCGAGCCGACCCAGCGCACCGGTCCGCCGAGGTGCGGCTCCACCTCGGACCGGAAGTAGCCGACGTCCGGCAGCGACGGCGCCGCCGCGAGCTCGTCCGGTCCGGCGCAGCCGGCGACCGGCCCGGCCAGCACCAGTTCCAGGTCGAGCCGGCGGGCCACCCGGGCGGCCAGGTCGTACCCCTTGACCGGGGTGAGCCGGCCGAGCCCGAGCAGGTGCCCGGCCGGCGGCACCGGCGGCCCGGCCGGCATCGGGGTGGCCAGCGGGATCGCCCCCAGCGCCTGCCGGCGCAGCGTCGGGTGCGCCCGGGCCAGCTGGGAACCGGACACGCCGGCGAAGAACACCCGCCCGCGCCCGTCGAACCGGGAGTAGAAGTCCGGGTGCTTGGCCAGGTCCCAGTGCAGCGTCTGCAGCACCGGTGGGACCGCGTCGCCGGCCGCCGCGTACAGCGCCGGGCCGACCACCTCGAGGTGGTCGTGCACCAGGTCGACGTCGCCGACCGCCAGCCGGTCGAGCACGGCGGTCATGTGCGCGTGCGCGATCCCCATCATCGCGTTGTACGGGCCGGTGATGTCCGCGAACTGCCCGTGCGGGAACACGCTGAGCACCTCGTCGGCCTCGACCGTGCTGTCCCCGACGGTGGCCAGGACGACCCGGTGGCCGCGGGCGCGCAGCTCCGGGACCAGCGTGGCGACGACGTTCTCGATGCCGCCGTAGTCGGGCGGCGGCACCGGCAGCCACGGGCCGGCGTTGACGAACACGGTCAGCGCGGCGGCAGGCACCTGCCGTAACCCCCTTCGTTGCGACACCGCACGGCGCTGAACGGTGCGAGGAACACCTACCCGATTGCCGGGAACCTAAGTCGATCGGGTGGACACCGGGTGGCGTGACCGCGGCCTGTCCGGGTAGGGAGCGGCCGTGCGGGTGGTGGTGGTCGGAGCGAGCGGCAACGTCGGTACGGCGGTCCTGCGGCGGCTGCTCGACGAGCCGGCCGTTGACCGCGTCGTCGGCGTGGCCCGCCGCCCGCCGACCGGGGCCGGCGCCCCGTACGACCTGGTGAGCTGGACGGCCGTGGACGTGGCCGGGCCGGGCGCGCGGGAGCGGCTGGCCGAGGTGATGGCCGGCGCGGACGCGGTGGTCTCGCTGGCCTGGCGGCTGCAGCCGAGCTGGGACGTCGCGGCGCTGGAGCGGGTCAACGTCGCCGGGACGCAGGCGGTGGTCGAGGCGACGCTGGCCGCCGGCGTGCCGCAGCTGGTCTACTCCTCCTCGATCGGCACGTACGCGCCGTCGCCGGGCGACCAGCCGCGGGACGAAAGCTGGCCGGCGACCGGGATCGCCAGCTCGACGTACAGCCGGCAGAAGGCGGCGGTGGAGCAGTTCCTGGACGGCGTCGACGCCGGCCGGCTGGCCGTGCTGCGGGTCCGGCCGGCGATCGTGCTGCAACCGGCGGCGGCCGGCGAGATCGCCCGGTTCTTCCTCGGTCCGCTCGTCCCGGTGTCGCTGCTGCGGCCGGCGCTGCTGCCGGTGCTGCCGTGGCCGCACGGGCTGCGCGGGCAGATCGTGCACGCCGACGACCTCGCCGACGCGCTGGTCCGCGGCCTGCTGGCGAAGGCGACCGGCGGTCTCAACGTGGCCACGGAACCGCTGCTGACCCGGCCGCTGGTGGCCGACCTGCTGCAAGCCCGGGGCGTCGACGTGCCGGCGCGGCTGCCGCGGGCGCTGGTGTCCGGCACCTGGCGGCTGCACCTGCAACCCACCGACGCGGGCTGGCTGGACATGGCGATGAACGCGCCGGTGCTCGACACCGGCAAGGCCAGGGAGCTCGGCTGGGCGCCGCGGCACCCGACCGGCGAGGTGCTGCGGGAGTTCCTGGCCGCGCTCGCCGACGGCACCGGCAACCGCAGCCCCGTGCTGGTCCCGCGCACCCCGCTGTCCGGACGGCGCGTCACGACCTGATCCCGCTGGGGATCTCCCAGGGGCGGTCGACCACGGTCGACCGGCGGTCGACCGCCCGGTCCACGCTCAGTCGGTGAGCCCGAGCCGGTCGCAGAGCAGCAGGAACGCCTCCGCGAACGGCGAGTGCTCAGTGCGCCGGCGCACCTCGGCCCAGTCGACCTGCTCGCGCAGCGCGCGGACCATCGGCAGCGCGCTGCCGAAGTCGGCGTAGTGGTCGCGGAAGGTGAGCAGCTTGGTCACCACCAGGTCGGTCGCCGCCAGCACCGGCATCTGCACGGAGCCGACCTCGATGGTCTCCACCCGGTCGAGGATCTGCTCGCTGACCGGCTCCCCGGACAGCCGGAAGATCAGGTCGACCAGGTTGCCCCGGTCGTACAGCTTGGCCAGCCAGTCCTCGGGCGAGCCGGTCTCCTCGGTGAACCCGGCCGCGGTGAGCGCGTCGATCGCCCGCGGCACGTCGCGGTCCAGCAGCGCGAAGTCGGCGTCGTGCTCCGAGCGCGGCCCGCCGCGCGCGTACACGGCCCAGCCGCCGCACAGCGCGAACCGCAGGTCGGCGCGCTTCAGCTCGACCGCGGCCCGCTTCACCGTCTCCAGCAGGTCGGCGTCGACCGCGTGCTCGGCCGCGCCGGCCACCTGGTCCGGAGTTGCGCTCACGTCCCGGTCCGGTACCCGGCCGGGCACGCCCGCAACCCGACCGTTTGCCACCGGCACCGCCGGGCAGGTGGCCAGCAACGACCCCGAACCGGAGGGCAGCACCCATGAGCACGGTCGAGAAGTCGATCGAGGTCGGCGTCCCGGTACGCACCGCGTACGACCAGTGGACGCAGTTCGAGACGTTCCCCCAGTTCATGGACGGCGTCGAGCGGGTCGACCAGACCTCGCCGACGACCACCCACTGGGTGACCACGATCGGCGGGGTGCACCGCGAGTTCGACGCCGAGATCACCGACCAGCGCCCGGACGAGCGGATCGCCTGGACCTCGGTGACCGGGCCGAAGCAGGCCGGGCTGGTCACCTTCCACCCGGTCGACGCGACCACCTGCCGGGTCATGCTGCAGCTGGACATCCTGCCGGAGGGCGTGCTGGAGACCGTCGGCGACAAGCTCGGCGTCGTCGGTCACCGCATCGCCGGCGACCTCGAGCGGTTCAAGGCGTTCATCGAGTCCCGCGGGACCGCGGAAGGCGGCTGGCGCGGCACCGTCGACCGACCCACGGTCTGATCCCTCAGCAGCGCCGGCGGGCGCCGTCACGCAGCCTGGCCGGGTCGACCTCCGGCTCCGGGAACCGCCGCAGGTATTCGGCCTCCCATCCCGATCCGTACCCCGATCATGGGTTTGCCCGCACCGTTGCGGGTCACGATTCAGGAATGCGTTCCCTGCCGCAGCTGGACCGGTCCGTCGAGGAGATCGAGCGGGCCAAGGCCCTCGACCCCACGGCTCAGTTGGTCAAGAAGGCGGTCGACACCGCCCTGCCCAACGCCGCCGTGCGCGACACGCTGCACGGCGTCTGGCTCGGCCATCCGCTGCACCCGGCACTGATCCTTGTCCCGATGGGCAGCTGGATGTCGGCCACCGTGCTCGACCTGCTCCCCGGCCGGAGCCGGGACGCGGCCCGGACGCTGGTCGGCGTCGGGGTGGCCAGCGCGCTGCCGGCCGCGGCCGCCGGTTGGGCCGACTGGTCCGACCTGCATCCGCAGCAGCAGCGCACCGGCCTCGTGCACGCCGCCGCCAACGTGCTGTCCATCGGACTCCAGCTCGCCTCCTGGCAGGCCCGGCGGCGCGGGCGGCAGACCCGCGGTGCCGTGCTCAGCGTGGCCGCGCTCGGCCTCGGCAGCGCCGCCGGGTACCTCGGCGGGCACCTGGCCTACCGGCAGGGCGCGATGGTCAACCACGCCGAGGAGGCCCCGCACATCCTGCCCGAGCAGTGGACGCCGGTCGGCCGGCTGGACGAGCTGCCCGACGGCCGGCCGACCCGCCGCACGCTCGGCGACGTCCCGGTCTTCGTGCTGCGCCGCGGCCGGCAGGTCGACGTGCTCTACGATCTGTGCTCACACCTGTCCGGTCCGCTGTCCGAGGGCGAGCTGTCCGGCGCCGGCGACGCGGCGTGCATCACCTGCCCATGGCACGGGAGCACCTTCCGGCTCCGGGACGGGCAGGTGCAGCGGGGCCCGACGACATACCCGCAGCCGGTGCTGCAGGTCAGGATCGACCCCGATGGTTCCGTGCAGGCCCGACTGAGGGAAGACGACTGACCATGGAACGCGGAAGCAACAAGCACTCGCCCCGCCTCGACGACGAGATGGAGCACGAGGTCGACGGGATGATGACGGCCGAGCGGCCGACCAGGGCCGAGGAGTGGCTGGAGCCCGAGCCCGCGGGCGAGGACCAGCCCGACCCGGGCCGGCTGGAGGAGCCCGCGGGCCAGCAGCCCGGCGTCCCGCGCGGGATGACCCAGGAGGAGATCGACCTGCGCAGCGAGCTCGGCGAGCACCTGCCCCGCTCGGTGTTCCCGACCGACGAGTCCGGCCTGCTCGCGCACCTGGTCGACACCAACGCCCCGGACCGGCTGCGGCAGCTGGTCAGCCAGCTGCCGTCCGGCCGGACGTACGACCACCTCGGCGCGGTCGTCCAGGCGCTCGGACTGCACGAGGAGATCGAGCGGTTCTGATCCTGATCGAACGGTGACCACCCGGGTAGCCTTCGGTGGGACGAAGGGGGTCGGAGAAGGGGAGCGCCGTGGCCAGCGAGATCGAGAACAAGTATCAGGTGCCGCCGGACTTCTCGGTCGACGACCGGGTGGCCGTGGAGGGGGTACGGCTCGGCGAGCCGCAGCGGCACGAGCTGTCCGCGACCTACTACGACACAGCGGACCTGCGGCTGGCCGCCGACAACGTGGCGCTGCGCCGGCGCACCGGCGGGCACGACGCCGGCTGGCACGTCAAGCGCTACCGGGGCCCCGGCGAGCGCGACGAGGTGCAGCTGCCGGCGGGCCGCGGCGGCTCGATCCCGGCCGCGGTCAATGCCGAGGTGCGCGCGATCAGCCGGGGCGAGGTGCTGCGACCGGCGGTGCGGATGATCACCCGGCGGACCGAGTGGCCGCTGCTGGCCGAGGACGGCACCGTGCTGGCGCTGGTCGCCGACGACGACGTGTCCACCGAGTTGATCGCCGACCCCGCGGCGGCGCAGCACTGGCGCGAGCTCGAGGTCGAGCTCGTCGACGGCGACCGCGCGCTGCTGCGGGCGGTGGACAAGCGGCTGCGCCGGGCCGGCGCGGCCCGCTCGGCCGACCCGGCCAAGATCGTCCGGGCGCTGGACGGGCGCTGGCCCGACCCGCCCGCGCCGGCCGGCCCGCCCGGCAGCGCCGCCGCGGTCATCGGCGAGTACGTGCGGGCGCAGCGCGACGCGATCGTCGAGTACGACCCGCGGGTCCGCCGGGACGAGCCGGACGCCGTGCACAAGATGCGCGTCGCCACCCGGAGGCTGCGCAGCACGATGAAGTCCTACCGGCCACTGTGGGACCGGGCCGCCACCGACCACCTCCGGGCGGAGCTGAAGTGGCTGGCCGACGTGCTCGGCAAGGTCCGCGACGCCGAGGTGATGGCCGCCCGGCTCCACCGGGCGCTGGGCGAGCTGCCGCCGGAGCAGGTGGTCGGTCCGGTCGCCAACCGGCTGACCGGTGGGCTTCGGGCCCAGGGCACCAAGGACCACCAGGCGCTGGTCAGCGCGCTCAACGGCCGGCGCTACGCGGCGCTGCTCGACGAGCTCGACGCGCTGCTCGCGGCCGCGCCGACGGAGAAGGGGCTGCGGCCGGCCAGGAAGTTCATCCCGCGCCGGGTCCGGCGCACGGTCGGCAAGGTCGAGCAGCTGCTCGACACCGCCGAGCACGACCGCCCCGGCGGGCCGCCGCTGCCGGGCGTGCTCGACCGCGACACCGCGCTGCACGAGGCCCGCAAGGCCGCCAAGCAGGCGCGGTATGCGGCCGAGGCGGCGGTGCCGGTCGGCGGCTCCGGTGCGACCGAGCTGGCCGCGGCCATGGAGCAGCTGCAGGAGTTGCTCGGCGACCACCACGACTCGGTCGTGACCCGGCAGCTGCTGCGCACGGCCGGCATGCAGGCGCACGGCGCGGGCGAGAACGGCTTCACCTACGGGATGCTGTCGGCGGCGGAGACCGCGGCGGCGCAGGACATCGAAGCCAGGCTGCCGGCGGCCCGTAAGGCGCTGCGGCGCAAGAAGGTCGTCGGCTGGCTCGACCGCTGAGGGTGTCTCTGAACTGACACCGCCGGACCCGCGCTAGTCGGGATCGACCCGCAGCAGGTCGAGCACCTCGCGCTCCAGCGCGGTGCGCATCGCGTCGTCCGACCGCTTGGCCGGCGGCAGCGCGATGACCGTGCCGTCGTGGTAGAGCTCGACCACCCGCGGGTCGACGTAGGACGCCTTGCAGACCGCCGGGGTGTTCCCGAGCGCCTCGCTCACCTCGACGTACCCGGACCGCACGGTCCGGTCCCGGCCGCGCCGGCTGGCCGGGACCGGCTCGCGGGCCAGCACCGCGGCCATCAGCACCGTGGCGTGCCAGGTGCGGAAGTCCTTCGCCGACATGTCCAGCCCGGACACCTCGCGCAGGTAGTCGTTGACCGTGGCGCTCTTCACGTCGTTCCAGGAGTCGCCGACGCGGTAGGCGAACAGCTCCGGGTTGGGGTCGTCCCGGCGCCGGCGCAGCGCGGTCACCACCCCGGCCACCAGCCGGTCCTCGACGACCTCCTGCCGGCGCAGCCCGCCCTTCGCCGGGTAGTCGAACACGAGCCGGCCCGGCCGGATCGTCACGTGCTCCCGGCGCAGCGTGGCCAGACCGTAGGTGTTGTGCTCCTCGGCGTACTCCTCGCCGCCGACCCGGAACAGGCCGAGGTCGAGCAGCCGGGCCGCCGCGGCCAGCACCCGGTCCCGGTCCAGGTCGTCCCGGCGCAGGTCGCGGGCCCAGCGCCGGCGCATCACCGGCAGCCGCTCGCCGACCTGCAGCACCTTCAGGTGCTTGAGCCGGTCCCGGTGCTCCCGCCAGACGTCGTGGTAGCGGTACTGCCGGCGGCCGGCCGCGTCGGTGCCGACGGCCTGGATGTGCCCGTTCGGGTACGGGCAGATCCACACGTCCCGCCAGGCCGGCGGGATCGCCAGCGACTGGATCCGCTCGACCGTCGCCTGGTCGGTGATCCGCTGCCGGTCGGCGTCGAGGTAGACCCAGCCGCGGCCGGCCCGGCGGCGGGTGTAGCCGGGCCGGTGCGGGTCGCTACGGCGCAACCGGGGCACGGGCCGTCCTCCTCGCCGCGGCCAGCACCTCGTCGACGGTGATCGCGAGCAGCGCCGGGTCGGGCCGGGTGCCGTGCGGATCGCCGTGGCCGCTGCCCTTCCAGAGCACGGTGTGCGGGCCGGAACGCGGGCCCCACTCGGCCGGCGGGACCGGTCCGAACAGCAGCACCGACGGCGTCCGGTACGCGGTGGCGAGGTGGGCCACCCCGGTGTCGCCGCAGACCAGCAGCGCCGCGTCGGCGACGAGCGCGGCCAGCCCGAGCAGGTCGGGGACGAGCGTCTCGGCGCCGACCGCGGCGGCCAGGTCGCGTTCGGACGGACCGCCGGTGACCACCACCCGGTGCCCGTCCGCGACCAGCGCCGCGGCCACCGCGGCGAACCGGTGCACCGGCCAGCGCCGGGACCCGGCCGCCGCGCCGGGATGGAGCACGACCGCACCCGGCGCCGGGCTCGGCCGGTCCGGCGGCGGCAGGGCAAGGTCGCCCGGGTCGGCCGGGACGCCGTAGTGGCCGAGCAGCCGGCACCAGCGGTCCACCTCGTGCTCGCCGTCCCGCCACTGTGGACCGAGGCCGAACGCCCACAGCTGCCCCGGCTCCGTGGCCCGCAGCAGCGCGGTCGACTCCGGTCCCCGGCCGTGCAGGTTGACCGCGAGCGCCGGCGGTCGGTCGGTCCGCAGTGGACCGTCGTGCAGCCCGGCGCGCGGCAGCACCGCGTCGACGGCGCCGGACAGCCGGGCGAGCGGGGCCAGCGCCGCCGGCGCGGCCAGCACCACCCGGTCGGCCGGCCTGGCCCGGCGCAGCGCCCGCATCGCCGGCAGCCCCGTGAGCAGGTCCCCGAGCCCCAGCGCCCGCAGGACCAGGGCTACGGCCACGAGCTCTCCACCGACGGCGTGATCACCAGCTCGCGCACCTCGCAGCCGGGCGGCTGGCGCAGCGCGAACAGCACCGCCTCGGCCACGTTCGCCGGGTCGTTGAGCTTCGCGTCCGCCGGCGGCTTGTACTTCTCGTCCCGGTCGTCGAAGAACGCCGTCTGCATGCCGCCCGGGACGAGCATGGTCACGCCGACCGTGCCCTGCAGCTCCGCCGCGAGCGCCCGGGTGAAGCCGACCACCCCGAACTTCGAGGCGCAGTAGGCGGTGGCGTCCGACAGCGCCCGGAACCCGAGCGTCGAGGCGCAGGTGACGACCGTCCCGTGCGACGCGGTCAGGTAGGGCAGGGCCGCCCGCACCACCGCCGCCGTGCCGATCAGGTTCACCAGCACGACCCGGTCCCAGTCGGCGCCGTCCACCTCGGCCAGCGTCCCGCACTTGTCGGTCCCGGCCGGGGTGAACACCGCGTCCAGGCCGCCGGCCCGCTCGGCCAGCGCGCGCACCGCGGCCTCGGCCGCCCGCGCGTCGGCCAGGTCGGCCACCTCGACGTCGGCGACCGCATCCTCGATCTCCGGCGGTGGCGGCACCCGGTCGATGGCGAGCACCCGGCCGCCGCGGTCCGCGACGGCCAGCGCGGTCGCCGCGCCCAGCCCGGACGCCGCTCCGGTCACCAGCACCGTCCCCAGTGGACGCTCACCCATCCTGCCTCCCAGCAGTCGTCATCTCGGTCAGTTGCGCGGTCTGCACCAGCCGGGTCGTCGACCGGCCGGCCAGGTAGGGCACGACCACGACCTGGCCGCCCCAGCCGGCGAGCAGCTCGGCCTCCGGCAGCGCCGGGCCGGCGTAGTCGCCGCCCTTGACCCACACGTCCGGACGCAGCGCGTCCAGCACGGCGTGCGGGGTGTCCTCGCCGAACACGGTCACCGCGTCGACCACCTCGAGCGCCTCGAGCACCCGGACCCGGTCCCGCTCCGGCACCAGGGGCCGCCCCTCCCCCTTGAGCCGGCGTACCGACGCGTCCGAGTTGAGGCACACCACCAGGCAGTCGCCCAGCCGGCGGGCCGCCTCCAGGGTGGCCACGTGCCCGGCGTGCAGCAGGTCGAAGCAGCCGCCGGTCGCCACCACCGTGCCTCCCCGGGACCGGACCCGGCGGACCACCTCCCGCGCGCCGGCGGCGGGAGCGGCCGCCGCGGCCGGCGGCCGGTCCGGTGTGGACAGTGCGGCCGGTCCCCCGGCGGCCACGTACCCGGAGGCGGCGGCGACGGCCGCGGTCACCGCCTCGCTCGGCAGTGCCCCGGCGGCCAGTCGGGTCGCGGCCGCCGCGGCGAACCGGTCGCCGGCCCCGCACGGGTCGCCACCAGGGCCGATCGGCGGCGCCGGCACGACCAGCGGCACGTCGTCGGCGGCACCGGCGAGCAGCGCACCGCCGGAGCCGAGGGTCACCGCGACACCGGCGACCCGCCACCGGTCGACCAGCTCCAGGCCGGCCCTGGCCGCCGCGGCGATCATGCCGACGCCGGCGGAGCGGCCGGTGAACCGCAGCGCCTCGGACAGGTTGGGGGTGACCAGCCGCGCCCCGGGCACCGGGTCGGGACCGCGCGGGTGCGGGTCCCACACCACCGGGACCGCCGCGGCGGCCGCGGCCACCGCCGCCCGCAGCGTCGGGTCGGCCGCCAGCCCGCGACCGTAGTCGGACACCAGCACGGCCCCGCCCGCCCGCACCGCCGCGGTCATCGCCTCGGTCACCGCCGGCGGCGCCGGCGCGGCCTCCTCCCGGTCCAGCCGCAGCAGCGACTGCCCGGCCACCCGGACCCGCTCCTTGGCCGGCGTCCGCCCGGACAGCCGGCCGGCGACCACGCGGACGCCGGCCGCGGCCAGCAGCTCAGCTACCCTGCGCCCGGCCGGGTCGTCGCCGAGCGCCGTGACCAGCACGACCTCGGCCCCGTCCCGGGCGGCCAGCAGCGCGGCCAGCCCGGCCCCGCCCGGACGGTCCACTTCGGACAGACCGCTGACCACCGGCACCGGGGCGTCCGGGCTGAGCCGGTCGGCTCGGCCGGTGAGATCCCGGTCGAGCAGCGCGTCGCCGAGGACGACGAGCGGTCGGCTCACGCCGAGCTTCCCGCGGCCGTCTCGAGCTCGTCGTCGTCGGACGCCGCCTCCGCGGCGCCGATCCCGAGCTGGTCCTCGTACACGGCCAGCGTCGAGGCGGCGATCCGGTCCCAGGAGTAGCGGGAGCGGGCCCGGTCGACGCCGGCGGTCCCGTACGCCTCCCGCCAGAACGGCTCGGACAGCAGCCGGCGCATCGCGGCCGCGAGCCGGTCCGGGCGGCGCGGCGGCACCAGCGTGCCGGTCGACCCGTCGACGACCGTGTCGAGGAACCCGCCGACCGCGCTGGCCACGACCGGCACGCCGCAGGCCATCGCCTCCAGCGGCACGATCCCGAACGGCTCGTACCAGGGCGTGCAGACCACGATGTCGGCCGAGCGCAGCAGCGCCGGCACGTCGGGCCGCGCCACCGCGCCGATCAGCCGGACCCGGTCGGCCACCCCGAACCGCTCGGCCAGCCCGGTCAGCCGGGTCGCCTCGGGATCGTCGGCCAGCTCGGCCGCGGCGGGACCGCCGGCGATGACGAGCTCCGCGTCCGGCACGCCGACCAGCGCGCGGATCACCGTGTCGAAGCCCTTGCGCGGCACCAGCCGGCCGATGCACAGCACCCGCGGCCGGTCGCCGCGCTCGGCCACCGGGCCGTCCGGGGTGAACTGGTCGACGTCCACTCCGGACGGCACGACCGTGATGCGCTTCCTGGCCGCGCCGAGCCGGACCAGCTCGGCGACCTCGTCGGTGGAGGTGGCGACGACCCGGTCGACGGCGCGGGCCAGCGCCCGCTCCATCCGGATCCGCACCGGCGGGCTGGTGTCGGCCCGGCCCTGGAACCGCCGCTTGGTGACGCCCAGCGCGTGGAAGGTCTGCACGACCGGCACGTTGACGTCACGGGTCGCCGACAGCGCGGCCAGCCCGGACATCCAGAAGTGCGCGTGCACCAGGTCGGGCGGGTCGGCGGCGATGCGGGTGGCGAGCTCCGAGCCGAGCTGGCCGACCAGCGGCAGCAGCTGGTCCCTCGGCACCCAGGTCGCGGGGCCGGCGTCGAGGTGCTCGACCACCACCCCGTCCGCCATCCGCACCCGGCCCGGGAGCTCGGCCGAGTCCCGTCGCGTGTAGACGGTGACGTCGTGGCCGGCCCGGCCGAACGCCCGGGCCAGCGACTCGACATGGACGTTCTGGCCGCCCGAGTCAACCCCTCCGATCGCAGCGAGTGGGCTGGCGTGCTCGGACACCATCGCGATCCTCATCGGGTCACCTCCTTGAGAAGTCGGTCCCAGTCGTGCAGGAAGCGGTCCAGGCCGTAGCGGGCGAGCGCGGCCTCCCGAGCCACCCGACCGGCCTCGGCCGCCTCGTCCGGATCGGACAGCAGGCGCCGCACGGCACCGGTCAACACGTCCATCCGGGTGGAGCAGGCGCCCGCGGCCGGTGGCACCGCCTCGACCGCCTCGGTGGTGGCCAGCGCCACCACCGGCATCCCCAGGTGCATGGCCTCGATCAGGGACAGGCCGAGGGACGTCCAGCGGAACGGGTGCACGTACACCCGCCGCCGGGCCAGCGCCGCGTGCAGCTCAGCCTGCGGCAGGTCGTACGCGGATACCCCGCGGACCCGGTCGGTGTTCATGCCGAACAGGTCGACCGGGGCGATCCGGGAGAACTCCGGGACCAGGTCGGCGCCGACCAGCCGGCCGCGGCGGGCCGGGTCGTTGACGACCACGCCGAGCCTGGCCAGCTCCCCGGTCCACAGTGGACCGGGGTCGACCACGCCGTGCTCGATCACCGTCGTCGGCGCCCGGCCGGAGTCCCACATCAGGGCGTTGAAGTGGGTGACGTGCACCAGCGGCAGGTCCGACCGGTCGGCCAGCGGGTGCCGGGTGTGCGGCACCTCGCCGCGCGGGCAGTCGTGCTCGAGGTAGACGGCCGGGACGCGGCGGTCGCCGAGCCAGCGCGCGGCCAGCTCCAGGTCGCGCGGGCGCTGCAGCACCACCACGTCGACCGGCTCGTCGGCCAGCTGCCCGGGCGTCACCTCGCGGACGCTGGCCGGCCAGTCGTACGTGTCGGGCCGGCCGAGCCCGTCCGGCCCGCGGTCCGGCACGACCGGGACGAGGTAGTCGTGCGGTCCCTGGACGAACGCGGTGCTCCAGGCACCGTGCACGTGCCAGTGCAAGATCCTCATGTCCCCCTCCGCTCGCGCCCGCTCACACCGACACCACCTTGTCCACGGCGGCGACCACGTCCTGCGGGGTCACCGAGTCAAGGCACGGGTGCCCGGGGACCGGGCAGACGGTGGCCCGGCTGTCCCGGCAGGGCGCGTCCTGGTCGCCGAGCAGCACGCAGGCCACCCCGTACGGGGCCCACCGGGCGGCCGGCACGACCGGGGCGAACAGCGACACGACCGGGGTGCCGACCGCCGCCGCGAGGTGCGCCGGACCGGTGTTGCCGACCACGACGGCGTCCGCGCCGGCGAGCACCGCGGCCAGCTCGGCGAAGCCGGTGCGGCCGCCGAGGTCGGTGCCGGGGCCGGCCACCGCGGCGGTCAGCGCGGTCTCACCCCGACCGCCGGTGACGACGACCCGCCGGCCGGCGGCGGTCAGCTCCGCCACCGCGGCCGCGGCCCGTGCCGGCGACCAGGCGCGCGCCGGCACGGACGCGCCGGGGTGCACCACCACGTACGGTCCGGGGCCGGTCAGGTGCGACACCGGCGGCAGCGGCGTCCGGACCCGGAGCCGGCCGTCGTCGCCGGCCGGCAGGGCGAACCCGGCGGCGGCCACTGTGGACAGTGCGCGCTCCGGCTCGGACAGGTCGTCGTCGACCCGGTGCCGGACGTCGAGCAGCGAGCCCGGATAGTCCTCGCTCACCGCGGCGACGTACCCGACGCCGGCCAATCGCAGCAGCAGCGCCAGCGGCAGCGCGGACTGGTGGAACGAGGTGAGCACGACCGCGGCGGACACCCCGGCCGCGCGCACCGCGGCCACCAGACCGTCCACATCGGACGGATCGACGGGATCGGGCGACGGGTCGATCCACGGTGCCCGCCAGACCAGGGTCTCGGCGACGCCGGGCAGCAGGGCGGCGGCCTGCCGGCCGCGCGGGCCGACGAGCAGCACGACCTCGGCCGAGGCGGCGACCGCGCGGACGGCCGGGCCGGCCAGCAGGACGTCGCCGTCGCTGTCCAGCCGGGCCACCAGCACCCGGCTCACCGCCCGGCTCCGAGCATGTCCAGGGCGAGCTCGACCGCGGACGGCAGGTCCGTGGCGACCGCCGGCGCGGACCGGACCTCCTCGGGCCTGGTCACCGGCGTCGGCACCAGCACGGCGCGGGCGCCGGCCGCCCTGGCCGCGGCCAGGTCGGTGCCGATGTCGCCGATCACGACGCAGCGCGCGGCCGGTACGCCGAGCGCGGCGGCGGCGGCCAGCACCAGCCCGGGCGCGGGCTTGCGGCAGTCGCAGCCGTCCGCCGGTGCGTGCGGGCACAGCTGCCAGGTGTCGAACGGTCCGAGCAGCTCCTCGACCCGGTCGTTGACGCGGTCGACCTGGTCCCGGCTGAGCGCGCCGCGGCCGATCCCGGACTGGTTGGTCACCACGCCGACCGGCACGCCGATGGCGCGCAGCCGGGTCAGCGCGGCGAGCGCGCCCGGTACCGGGTCGACCAGCGCCGGATCGCCGTTGTAGGGGACGTCGTGCACGAGCGTGCCGTCCCGGTCGAACAGCACCGCGACGCCGGGCGTGGGCAGCGGCCCGGCCCGGCGGGCGGCCAGCTCGCCACGCAGCCGGTGCGCGACCGCCGCCGGCGGGATCGCCACCGACGTCGCCGCCATCGTCAGCACCTCGCCCGGCGTGCGCGGTCCGGGCAGGATCCGCGCCGCGGCGAACTCCACCGTCCCGGCCAGCCAGGCCGCCGCGCCGAGGCGGGCGACGACCGTCCTGCGCGCGAGAGCCCCGGCGAGCGCGGTGGCGGCGGCGAGCGCGGTGGCGGCGTGCCGCGGGAACCGGCCGCGGGGCGCACCCGCCCGCCGGCGCCAGTCCGAGCCGTGCAGCCGGCGCATCAGCGCGTCGTCCGCGTTGCCGGCCTGGGTCCGCACGGACACCCAGCGGGACGCCGGCCGCACCGGGTGGTCGACCACCCGAGCGCCCTGCACCAGCGACCAGCCGAACGCCTGCAGCCGCAGCGCCAGGTCGGCGTCCTCCCGGTAGGCCCGGCGAAACCGCTCGTCGAACCCGCCGGCCCGCACCAGCGCGGTCCGCCGGAACGCCATGTCCGCGGTCGCCCACCGTGCGTTCGCCAGACCGGCGGTCACCCGCTCCCAGTCGGTCGGCCGCCGCCCGGCCGGCAGCGGCACCCGTACCCGCCCCTGCGAGCCGGCCACCGACGGCGCCAGGCCGGCCAGGTCGGCGGCCAGGTCGCGGGCCCAGTCCGGACCTGGCCGCACGTCGTCGTCGAGGAAGGCGACCCACGGGCTGGCGGTCGCCCGCCAGCCGACGTTGCGGGCCGCCGCCGGGCCCCGCGCCGGCCCCGGCACCACCTGCAGCAGGTCCCAGGCCGGCAGGTCGAGCGGCCGGTCGGGGGTGGCCCGGTCGTCGACCACGACGACCACCGCGGGCGCCGGGCCGGTGCCGGCCCGCAGCGCGTCGAGCAGGACCCGCAGCGACGGCCGGCCGACAGTCGGGATCACCACCGAGTATGCCGGCGCGGTCACGAGAGCGGCCGCCGTACCAGGAACGGGCCGAGCACCAGCGCGTCGACCGGCGCCGAGCCGAACAGCTCGAGCGCGTCCCGCGGGTCGTCGACCATCGGCCGGCCCGCGGTGTTGAGCGACGTGTTCACCAGGCAGGGCAGCCCGGTCCGCCGCTCGAACGCGGCCAGCAGGGCGGCCACCGCCGGCTCCCGCTCGGGGTCGACGGTCTGCGCCCGCGCGGTGCCGTCCACATGCACCACGGCCGGGATGCGGTCCCGCCAGTGCGGCCGGACCCGGTGCACGAACAGCATGTACGGCGAGGGCAGCGGGCCCTCGAAGACCTCGGCCGCCCGGTCCAGCCGGATCATCGGCGCGACCGGCCGGAACTGCTCGCGGCCCTTGACGTCGTTGAGCTTGGTCAGCGTCTCCCGCCGGCCCGGGCCGGCCAGCAGCGAGCGGTGCCCGAGCGCCCGCGGGCCGTACTCGGAGCGCCCCGCGAACCAGGCGACCACCCCGTCGCCGGCCAGCACCTCCGCCACCGCGTCGGCCAGGTCGGCCGGCCGCTCGTAGGGCCAGCGGGCGGTGTCCAGCCAGGCCGCGAGCTCGGCGTCGGTCCAGCCCCGGCCGAGGTCGGCGCCGGCCATCGGCGCGGCCCGCTCCCCCGCGGCCGCGGCGACGTGCAGCGCGCCGCCGAGGGCGGTGCCGGCGTCCCCGGCGGCCGGCTGCACCCAGACCGTCTCGAACGGTCCCTCCGCGGCCAGTCGGGAGTTGGCCACGCAGTTCAGCGCGACCCCGCCGGCCATGGTCAGCACCCGGTCCCCGGTCTGCTCGTGCAGCCAGCGGACCAGCTTCAGCAGCACCTCCTCCAGCCGCGCCTGCACGGACGCGGCCAGGTCGGCGTGCTCGGCGTCGAACTCGTCGCCGTGCTCCCGCCGCTTGGCCAGCGCGTCCCAGGCGACCGGGTCGGTGCGGAACCCGCCGTCGCCGGTGACCCGGACCGCCTCCCGCAGCACCGGCAGGTGCCGCGGCACCCCGTACGAGGCCAGCGCCATCACCTTGTACTCGTCGGACGAGCGCTGGAAGCCGAGGTGCTCGGTGACGTCCTCGTACAGCAGGCCGAGCGAGTGCGGCAGGCCCTGCGAGGCCAGCACGGTCAGTGACCCGTCGGCCGCGTACCGGCCGGCCAGGTGGGAGACCGCCTCGCCGCGACCGTCGAGCACCAGCACCGAGGACTCCGGGTGGGGCGCGGCCAGACCGGCCGACGCGGCGTGCGCGACGTGGTGCGGCACGTACCGGACCTGCCCCGGGTCGAGCCCGGGCAGCGCGCTGGCCAGGAACTGCGGCGCCCGCTGCGCGTACGTGGTGCGCAGGTGGTCCCACGGATCGGCGAGGCCGAGCTCCTCGGCCGGCCGGGCCAGCGCGGGGTCGAACGAGTAGGTCACCGCGTCGACGTCGGCCGCGGTCAGCCCGCCCTCGGCGAGGCACCAGGCCGCCGACTGCTCCGGCAGCTCCCAGGCCGAGAACGGAACCGGTCGCTTTCCGTGCTTGCGCCGGCTGAAGCGCTCCTCCTCCGCCGCCGCGACGATCTCGCCGTCCACGACGAGCGCGGCCGCAGGGTCGTGATAGATCGCGTTGATGCCGAGCACCCGCACACAACACCTCCGAATCACGGCACGCTGCAGCTAACGCTCTGTGAGCAGTTGCCAGATGGTGGGGTGATGCCTGCGCCTTCAAGCACCGTCGGCAGGAAGCCTGCCCGGGGCGGTCCTCGGTCAAACGCCGTCAGGG
>Ga0207683_10000409_pt1 | contig 39629 bp, 31 predicted proteins | sample KBSM73metaG_FD_184333 | JGI IMG/M metagenome (GOLD analysis project Ga0207683, IMG submission 184333) | Miscanthus rhizosphere microbial communities from Kellogg Biological Station, Michigan, USA - KBS M7-3 metaG (SPAdes) (version 2) | ecosystem: Host-associated > Plants > Roots > Rhizosphere >... | reverse complement strand
TGTATTCGGGTGGGGTCAACAATGATCCGCCGACAGTGACGTTACTGACGCCGGCGAACGGTGCCACGACGCCCCTCGGCGGCAGCTTCAACTTGACCGCCAGTGCGGGTGACGACGGCAGCGTGGCCAAGGTCGAGTATTACGCCGGGGCGGTGAAGATCGGCCAGGCGACCGCCTCGCCTTACACCTTCGTATGGACGCCGAGTGCCTCCGGCAGCTACGTGCTCACTGCCGTCGCCACCGACAACCTCGGGTTGACGGCACCTTCGAACAACGCCGCTACGGTCACCGTGACCGCGGTCGCGGGCACGACCGTCATCCTGCAGCGCGGCCTCAATGGCTATGCAGGCGTAACCGACACCTTCCTCGACAAGTACCTGCAGACCGCGGTGCGCGGAACAATTAGTCCGCTGTATCTGGACAGCGCCAACTACACGCCGCTGATCCGCTTTGCCGTGTTTCAGCCCGAAGGTGGACCCGTACCCACCGGCGCGACCATCCAATCGGCCAGCCTGCAGCTCTACAAGCAATACTACGACGACACCGTTCGCTTGAATCCGCTGCTCAAACCCTGGGTCGAGAGCCAGGCGACGTGGCTGCTCAGCCAGACCGGCGTGCCGTGGACCACTGCCGGTGCAGCCAGTGCAGGCACCGATTACGGCAGCAGCGCCGACGCCGTCGTTTCGGTCCCGTTCAATCCGGGCTGGGTGGCATTCAATGTCACCGCGCGGGTGCAGCAGTGGGCCAACAACGGCAGCGCCAACTACGGGTGGCGGCTGGGCTCGACGGTAGGCCCCGTCAACGCCAAGACGTTCAATTCCAGCGAGTACACAACTGACGCCACGCTGCGTCCGAAACTCACCGTCGTGTATTCGGGTGGGGTCAACAATGATCCGCCGACAGTGACGTTACTGACGCCGGCGAACGGTGCCACGACGACCCTCGGCGGCAGCTTCACCTTGACCGCCAGTGCGAGCGACGACGGCAGTGTCGCCAAGGTCGAGTATTACGCCGGGGCGGTGAAGATCGGCCAGGCGACCGCCTCGCCTTACACCTTCGTATGGACGCCAAGTGCCTCCGGCAGCTACGTGCTTACTGCAGTCGCCACCGACAACATCGGGTTGACGGCACCTTCGAGCAACGCCGCCACGGTCACCGTGAACGCGGTCACAGGCACCACCGTCATCCTGCAGCGCGGCCTCAATGGCTATGCGCTGGCGAGCGACACCTTCCTCGACAAGAACCTGCAGACGACCGTGCGCGGACCAATGACCTCACTGTATCTGGACAAGACCACCTACAGGCCGCTGATTCGGTTTGGCATCTTCCAGGCGGAAGGCGGGCCGGTCCCCAACGGGGCGACGATACTTTCGGCCAGCCTGCAGCTCTACAAACAATACTACGACGACACCGTTCGCTTGAATCCGCTGCTCAAACCCTGGGTCGAGAGCCAGGCGACGTGGCTGCTCAGCCAGACGGGCGTGCCGTGGACCACCGCCGGCGCAGCCAATGCCGGCAGCGATTACGGCAGCAGCGCCGATGCCGTCGTCTCGGTCCCGTTCAATCCGGGCTGGGTGACGTTCGATGTGACTGCGCGCGTCCAGCAGTGGGCCAACAGCGGCAGCGCCAACTACGGATGGCGAGTCGATTCCACCGCCAGTCCCGTCAACGCCAAGCTGTTCAATTCCAGCGAGTACACGACCGACACAAGCCTGCGCCCGAAGCTCACGATCATGTATAACTAGGTGCCGGCGACGCCGACGTTCGGCGAAGGTACAGACAGCTTCACCGTGTCTTGACGAAATACGCCGGGCGGTCGTAGGCCTGAATGATGCATACGCCGTCGAGGTTCGGCACGTATTGCATCCGGCCCCAGATCGCTGGAAGGCCGGCGCCGGCCGAATGCATCGCGTCAGGTGCCGTGCCTCTCAGCGCCACACGATCGACGCTCCAGTCCGCGGCCGAAACCCGGGTGAGCGCATAGAGATGACCATCGTCCTGGAAGAGCAGGAACTTGCCCAGGCCCTTGTCGAACACCAGCCCGGCGGCGTAATAGCCGCCGATGCTGACCGAACCGGCGTGCGGACCGCTGAACGATCCGACGGTAGCCGCGCCGGTGGCCAGATCGATGGCCACGGGAATATTGTGCGCGCCATAGTCTCCGACGCGAAGAAGCGTACCGCTGCCGGTGGGATCTATGGCGGCGCTGGCGCGATCGACGTCGGTTCGCGCGCTCTGCCACAGTGTGGACCAGGAGTTCCTGGCGCGAGTCCACTTGCTGACTGCGCTCGCACTCGATACGTAGACGTCCTCGCTGACCGGATGCTTGCACGTCCAATTGCCGTCCCAGCCGCGGCGCAGCGGGAGATCGGGATACGTTCCTGGGGGATCCCAGACACCGGTATCGATCGCGACCCCGTCGACCGCAAAGAACTGTCCGGTGTCGCTGCTCCATGTAATGGCGCAGCCGAAAACCATGAACCTGTTCTTCGCATCGATGAATTGCGGCGACCAATAACTGTGTCTTGCACTAGGCGTCTTGCCGTCGAGCATGTACGCGGCCGGTGGTGCGTAACGTGACGAGACGTGGGCAGCAACAGTGGGGTTGACGCGCGTTCGCCAAATCGGCGCATCGTCCTCGAGCCTCAAGCCGCGAACATCGTTGCCGGCCCACGCGCCCGCTCCGCCTCCGCCGAAGATCAGCATCTCGCTGCCGTCCGCCTTCAGCGCGCCCCCGCTGTAGGCCAGGATGCCTCGCCGCGGGTCTCCGTAGCCGATATCCTGAAACCGGGGATTCGTAAGTCCGGCGGCGAGCTGCGCACTGCAGTCCATGCCGGACAGCGCGGTACCCGGGATGGCGGTCCACTGATTGACCGGCACGCCTTGCATCCATCGCGGAATCGCCGGACGGCGTTCCGTCACTGTGCCCTTGTCCGATGCCGCGACGGCCGTTCCGGCGGTGGCTGGCGCGCGGGGCTCGCGCAGCGCCCTTGGATCTGCTGCACCTGTCGCCCGCGACAAGGCATCCGAAGCGCCGGCTCCTGCCAGAGCGCCAAGGCCGCGCATGAAATTCCGACGGGCAACCGATAGACTTGCCTTGCGGGGCGACAGTGACACGTTAGTCCTCCAGCCATTGATCATCGTGAGCGCGCAGCTTCGAAGCAGTGCCTCACCCACAAGACGTGGCGTCCATTCGCGATGATGATCGATCGGGACGATGCAGTGCAGATTCTTTCACCGCCCGCGAGGCAGGGTCAATACGAAGCCGGCGCTCGTTCGCGGTGGCCAGCCTCGTGTCGCAGCGATCGGTCGCCTTAGATTTTCTCCAATTGCGGACTTGGTTTAGACTGCTGCCAAGCAAGCCGATGCATGACGAACCGCAGACGAAGCAAGAACACCATTCCGGCGCAGGACAACCGGACCGCAGCAAGCCGGGCTTCGAACAGGAATGGCGCAGCAGATTCATCGAATTTGCCGATCTGCGCGATGACGACGCCGGGATAGCAGGCTGGTCTACGACCGGTCTCGATTCGCGGTTCCGTTTCTTCCGGACCTTGTGGCAAGGCGCAGCACCGGGATCCCTCTACCTCGACGTAGGCTGTGGCGCCGGCACCTATACGCGATGGTTGGACGAACAGCGTCTGTCGGTTGTCGGTATCGACTACTCGCAGCCGGCGCTGCGCAAAGCGATGGCCCGTACACGGGCAGACATCCCGTTCTGCTCGGCCGACGCGACGCGATTGCCTTTCGCGGATGCCAGCATCGACGGCGTGCTGTGCCTAGGGGTGCTGCAGGCGATGCAGGCCTCGGAACCTCTCGTGCAGGAGCTCGCCAGAGTGATTCGTCACGGCGGCACGCTGTGGATCGACGGTCTGAATTATCACGGCTTCACCGGATGGTGGGATCGAACGCGCCGCAAGCTTCGCCACAAGCCGATGCACTTGCGCTACGAGTCCACGCGGAGGCTGCTCGAGATCCTTGGTCGTGCCGGATTTAGGCGCCCGACGCTCCACTGGCTGCCGTTGATGCCGTCCAGGCTGCAGATCCTTCAACCCGCGTTCGAATCGCGGCTCGCGCGGCGACTGTTGTCCGCCTTGCCGACAGTCGGCAGTGTCGCCAGTCATTCCTTTCTGATCCGTGCGGAGCGAGATCGCTGAGTTCACGTTCCGCAATACCCCTGCCGGGGTCGGAGCACAGAGGCGGTAGCCCGTGCTAACATCGTCCGCCGTATCGCTGACATCCGTCGTAATCCCGCTAGAGGGACCTATATGACCGCGGACGACTGCCGCGCGCACGCCCGCGGACCGGCATGACCAAGCTCGCCGAAAAATACCTGGAGCGCTACTTCGGAAACGATGAGCATCCTTACAGGACGCTCGAGCTGGAGGTCGGCCGGTCTCTGCGACCCGAACATGCGCTGCTGGACGCAGGATGCGGACGGGGAGCGCCTGTGCTGCTCAAGTATCGCGGCAAGGCGCGACGGCTGATCGGCGTCGATCTGGTCGAGTTCGACGCTCCGGTCGACGGAGTGGAACTGTTGAACAACGATCTCGGTCGAATCGCCATCGAGGATGCTGCAGTCGATATCGTCATGTGCCGAAGCGTGATGGAACACATCGAGAATCCGGACGCCGTCTATCGCGAAATCTATCGCATCCTCAAGCCGGGCGGGCTGTTCATCTTCCTCACGGCGAATCTCTGGGACTACGCCGCGCTGATCGCCAAGGTCGTGCCAAACCGGCTCCATCCGTGGATCGTGGCCAAGACCGAAGGCCGCCAGGAGAAGGACGTCTTTCCGGTCCAATACCGCACGAACACACGCGCGGCTGTCCAGCGCTGGGCTTCCGCCGCCGGCTTCGAGACCGTGTCCTTCCGTTACCTCGGGCAATATCCGGGTTATTTCATGTTCAATGGATTCCTGTTCCTGCTGGCGACCGGATACGAAAAGCTGCTCCGTCGATTCGAAACGCTCGGCTTTCTGCGCGGCTGGATCTACGTGACCTTACGCAAGCCGTAAGCGTGAGCGGACGCGCCGTGTCCCGCGCAAGCTTGGTGTGCGCTGGTGCGATAGCGCTTTTGCTTGCACTCGCTTCTCGTGGCAGCGATGCCCAGCCTGCGACGCTGTCCGACGGGGCGGACGGTGCAACTTGCGATTACTTCAATCTTGGGGCGCACCTCGCCTGGCGCCATCGTCAAGGGGACTGGAGAGACGCGTCCGACGCCGTGCAAGGCGAGCACCCGTTCGCGCAGGCGCTTGTTCAGCCGACCGATACCAACGCGGTCGTGAAATGGGACGTCAGCCGTCTGGTCCAGGACTGGCTCGCAGAGAAATATACGAACCGCGGAATACTGATAGCGGCTGTCAAGGGACGACCCGCCGGAGCTGCGCTGTTTCACAGTCGCGAGGCGGCGAACGCCGCCCTTCGTCCGCGCCTGGTGCTGACCTTGCAGAACGGCACCACCCAGCGCCTGGCGCCTCTGGCGGATACAACACTAGATTGCACGACGTACACATCGCTTGGCTTGCGGCCGACGTTGACGGCTGGGGCGGCGCGTGCCGTGCTCTTGCAGTTCGATCTGTCGGCCTCCAAGGGTGCTCATGTGTCCGCCGCGGCCCTGGAACTGGTCACCACCGAGAAGCAATACGGTACGACGGCGCTGGGGATTTATCGGATAGAGCCTCCGATTTCGGAGTCCGCGGGCGGGAACAAACCCGTGCTTGGGCTCGCAGCGCTCTATCAACATGACGCGGGAATCGAAAAAAATCCAGACGTCCTGATGGCGACCGGTTTCGAGTCGGCGCTTTGGCATGGCGATTGGAGCTACGTCAGCCCGCGGGGATCTTTCGGCCGAGTCGACAATGCGCCAGAGCTTGGTTTCAAGCCGCTCCGTGGTTACGCCTTGCAGGTGAAGATTGCTGCCGGAGACAACCTGGGGCTCGACGTGGGCTACAAATTCGCAGACAAGCTGGGCTCGGAGCCCGAGCAAATCTATTTCCGTTACTACTTGCGGCTCGCGAGTGACTGGCGGCCGAGTCCCGACGGAGGCAAGCTTCCGGGAATCAGCGCGACCTACGGCAACACCGGCTGGGGCGGACGCAAGGCCGACGGGCGGAGCGGCTGGTCGATGCGCGGGATTTTTTTTCGCACCCCGGAGGCCGGCAGTCCTTACCATGAGCTGACGCCGATCGGCACTTACGCGTATCACGCCGACATGGAAGACTACTGGGGGGACGCGTGGGCCTGGACCGGAAACGGCCGGGCGCTGCTCGAGCGCAATCGCTGGTATTGCATCGAGCAGTACTTCAAGGTCAACCAGATCGGCCACAAGGACGGCGTGATGCGGGCATGGATCGACGGGTATCCTGTGTTCGAGAAAACCGACATCAGGGTGCGCGACATCCCAACGATCAAGATCGAGCAGATCTGGATGAACGTCTACTACGGCGGCACTGCGCCGGCGCCGACCGATCTCCATCTGTTCATCGACAACGTGGTGATCGCCCGCAAGTATGTCGGCCCGATGCAGCCTTAGAGTGCGCGACGTGAGAGGGTCTCAGCTCCTCCGCCCACGTCGAGTTATGCTAGCATTCATCGCATCGGCCGCTGCCAAATTCCCATTGTCGCGGCCGCGGATCGGCTTGAAAGGATCATCACTCGTGTCGTCGCGAAGGACCTGGTACTGGCGACTGCTGGCGTTGTGGACGGTCGGAATCTTTACGTCGCTGGGGGCCGGTCTCGTCCTCGCGCAAGCGACGGACAACGACTACTACACGACCGCCGATACCACGCTATTGCGCACCGTCGAGCGCTACCACGTCCTGCCGGCCGAGGAGAAGATCCGGACGAAATTTTACAGCGCCGCGCGCTCGGACATCGATTTCGTGCTTCGGTACTTTCCCAACCATCCGAAGGGGCTGCTGCTGATGGCGCAGCTCTGCACGGACCACGCCATGCCCCACTGCGAGCTCGACTCTGTCTTCGAGAAGGCGATCGCGCTCAATCCCAATGTCGCGGGAACCTATGTCACGCAGGGCGTCTACCTGCATCGCGTCAAGCGCTATCGCGAGGCTATCGCAAGCTACCAGCGTGCGCTGGCGATCGACCCCGATTCGATCAATGGCCACTACAACCTGGCGCTCGCCTATCTGGAGACGAAGCAATACGATCTTGCCAACGAAGAGGCGCAGCGCGCCTATGCGCTGGGTGCACCATTGCCGGGACTGCGCGACCGGTTGAAGCAATCCGGGCGATGGAAACCGGTGGCGGCCACGCCTGCACCGCAGAGCTCGTCCGCCGCCGCGGACTCCGGCGGGGCGACTACGGCCCCCGACGGAAGGCAGTCGCAGTAGCAGGCCACACTCGAATTTTTTTGTTGGCGCTTTCGCGCAGCGATCAAACGACGACCGGCCGTGGGTTGCGACGATTGATCAGCAGACGCAGCGCGAATCTGACCGGCCGGCGATCCCATGGCGTGAACCGCGGCAACTGAAACAAGTCGCTGTCTCTCGACGCAACGCCCCATGCGGTCGAAACGGCCGCAGCGAACCCGGCGTCGCGAACCATGCGCACATGCTCGGCCGCATAGTCCTGGCCGGGCTTGCCGTTCGGATAGGCAAATAGAGACACGGGCTCATTAAGGATCGCGGCAAGACACTCGCGGCTCTGGTTGATTTCGCGACGGGCATCGGCGGACGGCAGTCGCGTCAGGATCGGATGGGTAACGGTGTGCGCTCCTATCTCCATCCCTGCGGCGCGCAATGCATACACGTCTTCGTCCCGCATCATCAGATCGCGCGGCAGCGTCCCTGGCGCGATAGCTTCGATTCCCGCGACCCGTGCCTCGCGCTCGCCACCGGGAAGATGCTTCAATGCGGAAAGGATCTGGCCGATCGTCTTCCGGCGCACTTCCGTGGTCGAGAGCGGAACGACACCGAGACCCAATGACGTCAGATCGAGCCGCGCCAGCTCGCATCTGCGGATCGACTCGATAACCGTGTCATTCCACATCCGGCCGCCGTTGAGATAGCCGGTCGCGATGAAAAACGTCGCGGGAACTCCGTGCCTGCGCAGGATCGGCAAAGCAACATCCACGTTGTCCCGGTAGCCGTCGTCGAAGGTCACGCATGCGGCGTGAGCGGGCAGCGTCCCCTTGCGCAAGCGCTCGACCGCCTCGCCAAGGGCTAACGGCGTGAAAAATCGGGAAAGCGCCCGGATCTGACTTTCGAATTCAGCCGCCGTCGGGTCCCAGTTGTTCAGCGCATCCGGGCCCGGCAGCACGCGGTGATAGATAAGGATCGAAAGGCGAGAACCATCGCCGGGTACGGCCCGGGAGGTGAGCGTGCGCAACCATTTCCAGGCGCCCGAGTGCCCCCCGCCGGCAACGAGGCGCGCGGAAGAATCTGCCGACGCTGGCGCCGCACGCACCTTTAGAGAGTCCTGCTCAATTGCCCAATTTGTTTGCCCAGGCTCAACGGCGGAATCGCGATGGCCTGTCTGGGATCCGTCGGCAGCTGGCTCAGCGACTTTTGCACGACCGCCTGCGTCACGACGAGTATCGCCACCAGCAGGTAGGGAAAATCCCAGTAAGCCAGGCTCAGGAACGCACCGCCGACCCAATAGCCTATGAAGCTCACCTGAATCATCGTGGCCAGGTCTGCCGCCCAGCGATAGTCTTTTAGGCCTCGCGTCGCCCGAACGATCTTGCTACCCAGCCGCCACGAACACACCCAGAAGACGACGAACAGCGTCAGACCGACGAAGCCGTGCTCGGCGAGAATCGACACCCAGATGCTGTGCGAATCCCAGACCCGCGTCGGGTCAGGTGCCCAGCGCGCGAATGCATCCGGCTGGAACGCCTGAAGTCCACCGCCGACGATCGGCTTGTCGGTCGCCATGTTCCAGCCGAACTGCCAGGAATTGATGCGTGCCGTCGCCGAGCTGTCGTACTCGAAGGTCTGGATGGTGCCCATCCGATCCCACCATGCTTCCGGCATGATGGCGAGGAAGATCGGCACCAGCGCGAGAAGAAGGACCCCTACGAAAAACTTTCTGTTCCCTTTCAACCAGAATGCCGCCGCCATCGCAAACAGGGCGAGGAAACCGCCACGCGAATACGAGCCCAGAATGGCGATGAATACCAGCGCCATGCAGATACCCAGCACCCACTTCAGAGCGGGACGCGGCGTCTGCAGCTGCAGCCACCGCATCAACGGAAGGGTCATCGTCAGCGCCAGCGAGATTTCCGTATTGCCGGCGATGAAGCCGCCATTCGGGCCGAGTACCATCCCTCCCCCGCCCTTCATGATCGTATAGACCCCGCCTTTGATTCCGAAGTATGCGATCGACAAGGTGCTCACCCACACCAGCGCCTTGATGCGGTCGCGCGACTGCATGACCATGATCGTAAGGAAGGTGAACAGCTGGATCTTCGCCACTTTTTCGAGCTGAGACCACGCATCGGACGGGAACAAAGCATAGAAAGTCGTGACCACCATCCATGCGTTCAAGGCAAGCAGCAGGACGACCGGCGGTACGAGCGGCAAGGGCTTCGGCTCTTTGGAAAGGACGATGGAGATTATCGTCACGATGCCGATCACTTCGGCAAACGGGAGGTTGTAGGCGAAACCGAAGGTCAGCTTGTGCGGGTTCATCAGTCCCACCCACGTCCAGAGAAGAATCCCGAACCACGGACGCGCGAAGACGAAGGGCAGCAGCCCGAAAATGACGGTGGTTAGAGCGATGTCTCTCATGGGCGTGGAACCGCCGGATCCGGTGCGATTGCGCGCGCCGGTTGGCGGCACATCGTCGCGGATACGCAGCCACCTTGGCGCCACCGCTCCGATTCCGGGGTATTCATATTATCATCAGCCCGAAGGTCCGAGTGATCCCCAGCCCCAACGCAACTGTGTGCCATTCAACTGAATTCGCGCTGAAATGAAGTCTACAGAAGGACCGCGGCGCGAGGAGGCCGGGCCCGCGGCGATGCGCGGTTACTCCGGCGCTGAATCCCTGGGGACTGCGGCAGTGGACGAGCAGGATCGCCGCGGATGGTTCTATCGGGTCGTCGCCCCTGGTCCTGATCTTGCCGTTCTCGAGATCGGCGCGCCGTTCGTCAGAACCTGGTTCTCCAACGTCGCAAGCTTCGGGTCCGGCGCGCTATGCCGGCAGCCGTCGCAGGGGCCTCGTTTCGCCATGGTGATCCTGCATATGACACTCGGGGGCTGCGCGTCGATTGCGGAAGCGCTGCGCGCCGCGCATGGCCTGCTCGAATCCGGCGGCATCGTCGCGCTGGCCGGGGTCAATCGGATCCGTGTACCGGCGACTCGCGATGCGGACGCGCCGGTGCCGCGTGCCACTCCATGGGGATACCGCTCGGCGGCGCGCCACGCCGGATTCTCTCGGGTGGACCTTTATGTCGCCCAACCGGACTTTGACCAATCCGTTCACGTCGTCTCCACTGCGCCTGCCAGCTCGAGGGCTTTTTTTCGCCACGAGCTTGCGGCTCGAAGTGCGTCAGGCCGCAACCGCTTGCCGCTCGCGCGAAGGCTGCTCGCCGAACTCAATCTGGCACCGCATCTGCAACCGTTCTATTTCGTCGTCGCACGAAAATGCTAGAAGCGGCGCGGTGCGCGCTGTGCGAGGTTGGCGTTTTGCAGGCCAACGATCCGATGCCCCCTTTCACGGTGCGGATGAGCGGCAATCTGAACTTCCTCTGCTATCCGCCGAGTGGAGAGTTCTACCTGGTCAAAATAGGATTGCAAAACGACCTGCGTCGCGAGTTCGAAGGTTTCTCTGCGGGCCACGCGGCGTTTCCGCACGGTGTGCCGCGTCCCTTGGCGCTGTCACATCACCGCTCCTTTCCGACCCTCGTCACCACCGGCATCCCGCTGACTCCGCTTGGGCCGCTGAGCATGCGCTCTCCGGCCGAGGTCCTGCGACGAAGCCTCGCGGATTTTTTTGCAAGGTCGAGCGTTGCCTTCCGGGTCGACGCGGCGTCCGCACATTCGCAGCGCATCCGCCAGGCGGTCGACCGGTTGCCCGAAACTCTGCGGGTGGCGGGCGAGCGTTACGTCGAAGCGATCGCGGTGGACGCTGACCGGCTGCCGGCGGTCAGGCAGCATGGCGACTTCTCCGTCAACAATCTCGGAATGCACGGGCGCTTCCTGGTCATTCTCGACTGGGAGGATTACGGACGCGAATGCCTGCCCGGTTACGATCTTGCCTTGTTGCTGCTCGCCCTGAACGGATTCAGCGCGGCCAGCGTGCGCGACAACACGCGCGATCGTGCGGAGCATGCGTGGATTCTGCGGGCCGGCAGCGAGGGAACCGGGATACCGCCCGACTTGTTTTTGCGGCTGTTGCCTGCGTATCTGGCGCTCACCGTCCGGATGAAAACCGAAGCGGCGTATGGCCATGCATTGCAGTCGCGCGCAATCAGCGCGCTGACAACGGCTCTTCACGACTTCGGTACGCGGCAAAGGGCGGGAGAGCGCCGTTGACCAGCGTGCGCCGGGCACTCGCGATCGCCGTGGTGGAAAACCAGCTGACGTTCGCGCTTCAGTTCGCAACGGCGGTCATCGTTGCCAGACTGCTTACACCCAGCGAGATCGGCGTGTATTCGATTGCTGTGATCACGCTGTCGGCCGCACACGTGATCAGGGACTTCGGCGTGGTCGCGTATCTGGTCAAGGAGGCCGAACTTTCGGTTGAGAAGATCCGAGCTGCGTCTGGCCTTTCGTTCGTCGTTTCCTGGGCGCTTGCTGCTCTGATCTGTATGGCAAGCTTTCCTGTCGCCAGGTTCTACAACGAGCCGCGATTGCTGCACCTGACGTGGGTTCTCGCCTTGAATTTCGTGATGATCCCGTTCGGTGCGGTATCGATGGCGATACTGCGGCGTGAATTGCAGATGGGTCGTATTTTCACTATCCGGGTGGGGAGCGCGGTCGCCAGCGCAGCAACCGTGGTCACGCTGGCACTGCTCGGATTCGGCCCGATGAGCCTCGCGATCGGCAATACGGTAAACACTGCCGTCACCATGCTCGGCGCGCGCATTTTCAGGCCGGCCTGGCTCCCTGAGCTGCCGTCTCTGCGCGGCGTGCGCAAGATCCTTACCTTTTCCGGCCAGATGCTGACGTCGGACATCCTTTTCGAAGCGTCCCGTGCGGCGCCCGATGCAATTCTGGGCAAGGTCGAGGGCCCGTCGGCCGTCGCGCTCTTTGGGCGCGCCTCGGGCCTGGTCGACGTCTTCGCAAGATTCATGAGCCAGGCGATGTGGTCGGTGACGTTGCCGTTTTTTTCCAAGGTGAAGCGCGAGGGCGGTGAGGTCGGATCGGCGCTGGCCCAGGCGCAGGCTTATTTTCTCGGCGTCGCATGGCCGTTCTATGCGGTGCTCGCATTTTCGGCGCATCCGGTGATGCTGACGCTCTTCGGCGACCAGTGGGTGGCGTCGATTCCGGTCCTGCGTTGGATGACCGCCTTCGGCGGGGCGACCGCCGCAACCATGTTTGCCTCGACCGCCCTCATCGGGGCCAATCACGCCGCGCGAGGAACGCGGATGATCGCCAAGGTGCACGTGCTTCGCATCGTCATAATCGCTGCGACTGCACCGTTCGGCATCGTGCCGCTGGCGATGGGACTCTGCTCTGCCTCGATCGTCGAGATCGTCATCGTGACCCTGGAGATTCGGCGCACGCTGGGGATTACGATACGCGCGCTCGCCCGCATTTATGCACAGGCGGCATTCGTCACTGCGTGGAGCGCCCTGCCGGCGTTCGGTCTCGCCCTGGCCGACCGCATGGACGCGCTGCGGCTGCCCGGCCTGCTGGCGCTGGTCGCCGCGTCGGCCGTAGCCTGGATGTCCGGCCTGTTCCTGGTCCGCCATCCGCTCGCCACGGAAATGGTGACGCTCGTCAGGCGGTTCAGGCGTTCCGGGCGCTAGAGCAGCGTCGAACCGGAAACGGCTCGCCGAGTCCCCTTTGGTGGCCGGTCTACGGCTTCCGGGCAATCAGGACGCAGTCGGGCGCAAACGGCGCCCAGAGCCGATGTCGAAATATGCGCTCGGCGATCCTTGCGCCGCGGCCATTGAGCGCCTTATCGGTCCGCAGGCGTGCACGCATGACCCAGAAGCCGATCGGACGCACGGCCACAATGCGCAGGCCCTGCTCGCGGAGCATGCGCGCGATCTTCCAGAAGGTCAGATCCATATCGTGCGTTCCGCCGGAAACGCCCTGGAGCAAAGTCCCTATCCCATGCGGATTGCGATGGCTGTTGATCACCAGGTGACCACCACTGCGCAACAGCCCGGTTATGGCACGCAGCGCCGCCATGCGCAGGTCGGGTTCGGCGTTGCCGAAGAAGCGAAACGAGGTGATCAGATCGAACTGCCCGAGCTCCACGGGCTGCTGAGCTATGTCGGCGCAAACGAAGCGAGTGCCAGGGCATTTCGCGCGCGCCGCGCTGAGCATGCTCTCCGAGATGTCGACGCCGACCGATTCGCTCACCAGCGGCGCGACGATCGAGGTGATGCGTCCGGTCCCGCAGGCGAAATCGAGGTATCGGCCACCGCCGCGCGTCAGGCGCGGAACCACGTCGCGCAGGTATTCCTCTTCGTACTTCGCCATGTACGCGTCGAACGGCTGTGCCGCGATCGAGGCGTCGTACGTGTCGCCCTTGGCAAGATGACTGTGTCGATAGTCCATCGGATATCCTTCGCGCCCGGTCAGGGCATGGCATGGCTGACCACGTAACGAAACTTGCCGGAACGCTCGGGATCGATGACGTCGACCCGCTCGATAATAACCTCTACGCTGGGGCCCAGTCGCGCTCTGAACCCGTCCCGGATGCGTTGCTCCATCGCGGACGGAAAATCCGCCCCAGCCACGATCTGGACCCGTACCCGTTGCCGCGACTCCTGTACGATCTTGAACGAGGCAATCCCCGGCAGATCGCGCAGGATGTAGATCAGCGCCAGGCCGTGCATGACGGTGCCGTCGGCGGCGACGACGAAATCGGTGCTTCGACCCTGGATCTCTTCCAGCAATGGCAAGCTGCGCCCGCATGCACAGGTGCGTCGCGCGAGGATGCCGATGTCGCCGGTGCGATAACGGATGAACGGAAAGTCGCGGGTCGCAAGATGCGTCACGACGATCTCGCCCGGCTCGCCGTCGGCGACAAGCTCGCCGCCGGGCCCGACGATCTCCACGACGATGTCCTCGGCGCTGATGTGCATGCCGCCCTGCGGGCACTGGTGCGCGATAAAGCCGGCGTCCCGCCCACCATAACCATTGGCCACCTTGCAGCCGAACGCATTCCCGATCAGCTCGCGCTGGTGATCATAGAGCATTTCCGAAGTGACGAAGACAACCCGAACACCGAGGTCGTCGAGCCGCTGCCCGCGCGCCTTGGCGTGCGCGGCAACTTTGGCGAGCGCCGAAGGATACCCGAACAACATGCGCGGCCGACGCGCTCGAATTTCAGCCACGAACCGGTCGAGATTCTCCAGCGACATGTCGAATGCGGGCAGGAGCTTGGTGCGCAGCAGCCGATCGCGCAGCAACCGCATTCGGTCCTGCGCGCCCAGCTCGATCGGAGAGCCCCACAACACGACTTCGGGGTCGCCGATGTCCACACCCCACCAGCGGGTCGCGCGCCATTTCGCCGCAACGTCATGGCTGACGCGCCCCTTTCCGATGTAAAAAACCAGGGGCTCGCCGCTGGACCCGCCGGTATTGTAGCGTCGCAGCGGCGGCGCATCGTCGGCTTTCAGCGCGTCGGTATTGGCGCGTATCAGGGCCTTGGTCAGGAAAGGCAGGCGCGCAAGATCGCCGAGCGATCGCGCGGCGGAGGGATCGAATTTGACCTCGTCGAATGCCCGGCGATAGTACGGCACATGCCGGGAGGCGTCGATGAGAAGGCGCCGCAACCGACCGACGCGCAATGCGTCGAGCTCTGCACGCGGCCACCACTGGCTCGCTTCGAGCTCGCGCAGCCGCTCGACACTCGAATGCCTCTTCAGGCGCTCATGCAGAGGAAAGAGCCCTCCGGCAATGAATCGAGTCCACGGATCACGGCGGGTGTTCATGTCGCGAAGTGATGCAGTGACGCCACGCCAAGCGCGCGCGCATACACACCGAACAGACGGGGGCGCACCTGAGCCCAGGTGTAGCCAGCCGCGCTGTCGGCGCCCGCCTCGACGAGCCGTCGGGCGAGCCCCTCCTCGGCGAACACGCGCATGGCCGCCGCAGCCATCGCTTCGGGATCGCCGGGCGCCACCAGAAGCGCATTGCGCGCATCGGTGACCAGATGCGGAATGCCGCCGACGTTGGTCGTCACGATCGGCACCCCGCTTGCCATCGCTTCGAGAAGCGAGATCGGCATATTGTCCGCGGTCGAGGGATTGAGCATCAGATCGGCGTTTCGATAGAGGTCGGTGATGTGCTCGTTATCGATGCGTCCAGTGAAACGCACGCTGTCCGCGACCCCCAGCGCCTGCGCCAGCTGCTGCAGGGCATCGAGCCGTGGTCCTGAGCCCGCCACCGTCAATGTCGCGTACGGATACGCGCGCCGGATGACTGCAAATGCGCGTAGCGCCGTCGGGATGTCGTAGATGTCCTCCAGGTTGCGGGTCACGATAATATGGTGGCTCGCTGCTCGTGGCGGCCCCGGATGGAACCGGGAAAGATCGACGATATTGGGCACGATCTCCGCCGCGATCCCGAATTGTCCGAATACGTCCTGCAGGAAGCCGGAGGGCACGACGATGGCAAAGGCACGGCGCAGCGTGGGCCTTACCCAGGTGACTTGCCGGCGAAGAAATCGCTCGGCTTCGCCGCCCCGGTAGTTGAGCACGACCGGTACGCCGCGCAAGCGTGCAATCCAGACGGCCGGCGCTGCGCAAAGATGCCAGGCCCAGCCGGAATTGGCCATGACGTGGAAAAGATCGGCGCGCCCCGCACAGCGCCAGAGGCTCAGCAGATAGGGCACCAGTCGAAATACGGCACGCACGCCACGCACGTTCCCGATCCAGTGCGGTCGATAGCGCGCATTCACCTGGACGATTTCGACCGCCATCGCCGCATCCGCCAGGAGACGAGCGAGCTGGCGCGTCTGATTGGCCATGCCGCCCGAGGGCGGCGGGAGCGGACCCACGAGGCCGATCGAAATCCGCTTGGCCGAATCCACTGGCGGCTCCGCCTGTCAAGCCAGCGCTAGCTGAACGGCCAGCGTCGCCAGAAGCAGCAGTGCTAGCACGGCAAGGACGACGAGTTGCCGACGCAGCATGTGCAGGTGGCGTACCTGCTCGGCATTTTCGCTGGTTTCGTAAATGCGGATGTGCGGCCTTACGCCAGCCATGCTCGCGGCGAACTGTGCGAAGGTCTGCGATATCCTCCCTGAGGCTCTCACCAGCGGGTGCGCGTAGTAGCCGAACACTTCATTGCCTTCGAGCAGATACCACTGGTGGATCCCGCGCCGATAGTAGTCTAGCGCCGTGTCGTTTTGGACGAAGCCTGGACGGCCGCGACCGTTGGGACGCATGCACACCTTCTTCGGCGAAGCAAGCAGCACCTTGCGGAATTCCAGCGCCCCCAGCGGCTCGCCGCTTGACGCGTCGACCGCATGAAAATTGTTGAACACATCGAGGAGCAGCCACTTGCCGCGTTGCCGGTCATAGATCTCGACCACCGTATGACCGTGTCCGCCGAATCCATCGAAGGAAAACCCCCACTGCCGCACCGTCAGTCCCGCCGTGTGCGCCAGCGCGAGGAAAACCTTGACGAAGTCGGCGCAGTAGCCGTAGCCATCCTGGATCGCCCGGTAGGTCGTCAGAAGGTCGGCGCGTACCGGCCCCAGGTCCCCCGCGCGCTCGATCAGATGGGAGGCGAGTGCCAACGCCTTCTCCCAATCTCCGTTCAACCTGTCCAGATCGAGGCCGGCCACGATTTGGCGAAACTCGAGCGTCGGCGGCAAGCGTTCGGCCCTGAACCCGACCGGAAACTTCGGTGGGATCCAGTCGAAGTCCTCCGGGCGTCCCGGCGCCAGCAGCAGCGCATTACGCAGGCGCACCGCCTCGGTCCCCGGGTACGCTCGCCATAGCACGTAGCCGACGACGGCGGCAACGGCGACGAGATTGGCGACGATGCCGATGCTCATCACACTACCAGCACAATCCCACGTACTCTCCGCGCAGCGCCGTACGATCGGCGATGTTGATCAGGTCGATGATCGTCTGCTCGGGCCGGGTGTGCTGCGCGAGGGCGGCGACTACGCCGGCGTCGCCCAGACCGACGACCAGGACATCGGATCCCGCGATCACTTCCGCGATGTCGTTGCGGATCAGTGACCCGATGTGCGGCAAGTGCTGTTCGATGTAACGCCGGTTCGCGCCGAGCAGGCTCGACAGGTGCACTTCCGGATCGTAGACCAGGATCGTGCAACCCTTGCCGATGAAATGCTCGGCCAGCAGCACCAGCGGACTTTCGCGCAGATCGTCGGTCCCGGTCTTGAACGACAGCCCTATCATGCCAATCCTGCGCTTTGCGGTCGCGGCCACTTTGGCTATCGCGAGGTCGATATGCGCCCGGTTGGACGCCGTGATCGCTGCCTGCATCGGCAATTCGACGTCGTGCGTCTTGGCCAGATGGATCGTGGCGCGAAGGTCTTTCGGCAGGCACGAACCGCCGAAGGCGAACCCCGGCTTCAGATACGCAGGCGAGATGTTGAGCTGCCGGTCCTTGCATACGAGGTCCATCACCTCGAAGGGGTCGACTCCCAATGCGTCGCACAGGCGCGCTGTCTCGTTGGCGAAGGTGATTTTCAGCGCATGAAAATTGTTGCAGGTGTACTTCGCCATTTCCGCAGCGCGAATCGACGTGACATGGAACTCGCCCGGGAGATGGCCGAACAGCTCGCGCAGCTTTGCCGCCGGCTCGGGCGCGTTGGCACCGACGACGGTGAACGGCGGCTTGTCGTAGTCTCGAATCGACGTTCCCTCGCGCAGGAACTCCGGCTGGAAGCAGACGTGGAAATCCACGCCGTCCTTCTTGCCCGACTCGGCCTCGATGATTGGACGGAGCACGTCCTCCACCGTTCCGGGCACCAGGGTCGACCGGAATACGAATACGTGCGTGACCGGCTTTTCGCGCATCGCCGCGCCCAGGTCATGGGCGAGCCGAAGCATGGCGGTCTGATCCTGGCTGCCATTCGGCGCCGATGGCGTGCCGACACAGATCAGCGAGACGTCGGTCTCCAGCACCGCCCGGCGAGTGTCACTGGTGACCGAAACGCGTCCGCTGGCGACAGTATCGGCCATCAATTTCACCATGCCCTCCTCGACGACGGGTGTCCGTCCGGCGGCGATCAGGTCGAGCTTCGCCTGGTCGACGTCGACGCCGACGACGCGATGGCCATCGCGCGCCAGGCATGCGAGCGAGACCGCGCCCACGTAGCCCAGGCCGAAGATGCTGATGTTCAAGCCAGTGCTCCAGCGGTCGCGCGCGTGTCCCGCGACGTCCGGCCCTGACTCGCAAGACAGCGATCGATGATGGCGTCGAGACGCTGCATCGACTTGTCCCAGGAGTGATGCGACAGCATGCGGGCGCGCCCCGCGCGCGACAGGCGTTGCCGCTCCACAGGATCGTCGAGGACGCGCAGGATCGCCGCCGCGTACTCGTCGGGCGATGACGCGGCAAGGAAATGCTCGGGATCGGCGGCGTCGACGCCGCCGGCCGCAACGCGGCTGGTCACGACCGGGACGCCGCTCGCCATCGCTTCGAGGATCTTGTTCTGCGTCCCCCGCGCGATATTCAGCGGTGCGATCATCAGCGCCGAGCGGTGCAAGTACGGCCGAACGTCGGCCACCGAGCCAGTCACGCTGACACCGGGGAGCTCTCCAAGCCGTCGCACGCGCGGCGAAGGATCGGCGCCGACGATCATCAGCTTGAGCGATGGGCGGCGTGCGTGCAACAGAGGCAGCGTCCTGGCGCAGAAATCGAACATGCACTCCTGATTCGGGTAGTAGTCCATTCGGCCGACGAAGACGATCGTATCAGCATCGTAGGCTTCGCCGCTCGGTGCGAAATATTCGCCGTCGACGCCGTTCGGGAACCAGTCCGAGGCAACACCGGTGCGATAGCACTCGAAGGTTTCCCATTCGGCCCGCGTCGTCGCCGTACACAGGTCGAAGTGCCGGGCAAGCCGCTTTTCGGCGCGCTCCATCTTGGCCCCTTCGAGCCGGTAGCCCAGCGACAAGGGGAAAGGCTTGAAGCGAGCGTATTCGAGCCACTTTTGCGAGTCCATGTCGCCGAAATCGAGGATCTTGGGCGTGCCGCGGACATTCTCGACATACGGCGCGACCGACGAGCAATGCACGAAGATCAGGTCGAAGCGTGTGCTGGCGAGCAGTGCATCGATGCGCTGCGCCAGCTGCGGCGAATAAAAATATCCGATCGACGACGGATTCGGCGTTGGAAGGCGCACCAGCATCCGCATCGTCTGTACCGGATTGTTGACCCTTCCGATGTCGTAGCTTGCGCAGTGTGCCGCCAGGCCCTCTCCTTCCTGCGCCTCCTGGATCGAGCGCGCGATCGACGCAACGTGGACTTCGTGCCGGGCCGACAGATGGCGGATCATGTTGAACGGACGGATCTTGCCGCCTCGCTTCGGCGGAAACGGAAAGCGATGGCAGACGTAGAGAATCCTCACGACGTCACCGCCTTGAGCTCGTCGGCGACATCGGTCGGCTCGCGGCCGTCGAGATACATGCGCGCCCAGATTTCGAGGTTGATCAGAGTCAACAGCCGGTCGGTCCCGTCTATGCGGTTGGCGCGATGCGCCGCGATCAGCGCGGCGACTTCCGGCGGCCGGAACAATCCGCGGGCCTCGATCGACGCGGGCGACAGCAGCTCGCGCATCAGCGGCGCGAGATCGCCCTTCAGCCAAGCCCCCATCGGCGTGCCGAAGCCGCGCTTCTTGCGCTCGAGTATGTCCGGCGGGAGGACGTCCTGCAGCGCAGCCTTGAGTGCGTGCTTGAGCCGGCCCCCGCGTATTTTCACTTCCTGCGGCATGCGCGCCGCAAGCTCGACCAGTTCGTGATCGAGCAGTGGTACGCGGCACTCGAGCGAAACCGCCATGCTCATCTTGTCGGTCAGCAGCAGAAGGTCGTCCGGCAGCTGCGTTTGCGCATCGACCGACAGCATCTGGTTCAACTCGTCGCCGCTGGCCGCCGCAGCGAACGCGTCGGCAAGGGCGTCATGCTCGTCGTTTCGCGGATGGCGCAGCAGCGCCGTGGCGGCGTCCTCCGGGAAAACCTCGACGTACGACCGGTAGCGCTCGTCGAACGGCAGACCCGCCGTCGACAAAAAGCCCTTGGCCAGGCGCAGCGCGTTGAGCAGCGGAGAGTGGCGGTCGCCAGGCAATTTCTCGCCCAGCGCCGACGCCGCGCGGCGCAGTCCGGTAGGCAGGCGGTCGAAGTACGCCTGGTAATGGCTGCCCAGATAGCGCCGGTAACCGCCGAACAGCTCGTCGCCGCCGACGCCGGAGAGTATTACCGTCACGTCGCGGCGGGCGAATTGCGAGACCAGATACGTGGTGATGAACGCCGTGTCGGCGATCGGCTCGTCCATTTGCCACAGCAGCTGGGGCAGAAGGGCCGTAACGTCCGGCCGGACGAGAATCTCGTGGTGGTCGGTGCCGAAGCGCTGCGCCACCTTCCGGGCGTACGGCAGCTCGTTGTAATAGTCCTCGGCCGCGCCGCCGCCGAAGCCGATCGCATAGGTTTTAACCGGACGATCGCTCGCAGCGGACATGAACGCGACCACGGCGCTCGAATCCACGCCGCCCGACAGGAAGGCTCCGATCGGGACGTCGCTTACCATTTGCATGCGCACCGACTCCTCGAGCCTGGCACGTACGCGGTCCACCCATTCGCCCTCGGTCGGCGCGCGGTCGACTTCGGCCGCCACCTGCCAGTAACGGCGCTGGTCGACCTTGCCGCGCTCGGCGCTCAGCACCGTTGCCGGCGCGAGCTTGCGTATCCCCCGGAATATCGATTGCGGCGCCGGCACGTATCCGAGCATCAGGTAGGCGGACAGCGCCGCCGGGTCGAGCTCCGCATTCATCCCCGGCAGCGCGAGGATCGCCTTGGCTTCGCTTGCGAATATCAGGCGGCGTCCGTCATTCCACAGATAGAGCGGCTTGATGCCCAGGCGGTCACGGGCGAGCAGCAGGCGCTGGCGCCGCGCATCCCATAGTGCGAAGGCGAACATTCCGTTCAAATGCTCGACGAACGCTTCGCCGTGCTGTTCGTAAAGGTGAAGGATCGTTTCGCAATCGGAGGCGGTCTTGAAATGATGACCTTGTCCGGTGAGCTCGCGGCGCAGCGCCTGATAGTTGTAGATCTCGCCGTTGGCGATCAGCGACAGCGTGCCGTCCTCGTTGGAGAGCGGCTGGTGTCCGCCGGCAACATCGATGATCGACAGGCGCCTCATGCCGAACGTCAGCGGGCCGTCGGTGTAGGCGCCCTCGTCGTCCGGGCCGCGATGGACGGTACGGCGCGCCATCGGGCGCAGTGCCTCCGGCGCCGCGGAAGCCCCGCTTAGATGCAGCATGCCGTAGATGCCGCACATGCGCTTAGCGCTCGTGCGTCTTGAGCATCGCACCGGCGGTGGAATGCACGCCGAGCAGCGATTGGTAGACCCTCGCGTAGCCGCCGACGCTGCGCTTCCAGGTGCGCTCGGCCTCGACGAATCGCCTGGCCTGTGCAGAAAGACGCGGCCATTCCGCGCGCCGCGCCAGCACCGCCTCGAGCGTCCGCGCCAGCGCGGCAGCATTGCCCGCAGGAAAAAGAAACCCGGTCTCTCCTTCGCGCACCAACTCCCGATGCCCGCCGACGTCCGAGGCGACGAACATGCGGCCCTGCGCCATCGCCTCGAGCGGCTTGAGCGGCGTCACCAGGTCGGTCAGCCGCATCCGGTGGCGCGGATACGCCAGCACATCGATCAGATCGTAGTAGCGCCGGACGTCGCCGTGCGGGACGCGGCCGGTGAATATCACCCGATCGGCGAGACCGCGCTCGGCGGCAAGCGACTTCAGCGCCTGCTCCTGAAAGCCACCGCCGACCAGAAGCAGCTTGAGCGCAGGCAGACGCGGAGCCAGCAGGGCGGCGGCCTCGATCAGAAGATCCAGACCCTCGTAGGCATAGAACGAGCCGGCAAAACCGATCACCGTCGCGCTGTCGAGCCCCAGGCGGCGGCGCAGCGCCGCATCGGGCTCGCCGCCCGAGCGGAATTCGTCGGTATCGACCGCGTTCGGGATCACGGTGATCCGCTCGCGCGCAATGCCGCGTGCCGCGATTTCCTCGCGCAGTCCCTCGCAAATGGTGGTGACATGATCGGCGCGGCGCAGCGCGAAGCTTTCCAGCGCGCGCGATGCGTCGTAGCGCAGGCTTCCTTCGCGCGTCCGGCCGTGGTCGACGGCGGCGTCCTCCCAAAGCGCACGGACTTCGTACACGACCGGAATCCCGCGTTGCCGGCCGACCCGCAGCGTCGGCAGCGCGTTCAACACCGGGGAGTGTGCGTGCAGCACATCGGGGCGGAACGACGCGCTGAGTTCCGCTACGCGCCGCGCGGTCGCGGCCATCTCCTGAATGTACTTCGCGCCGGGCACAGCCGAAACGAGATTGCGTCGCGCCAGCGTGCGATGGAAGCGCCAGCCGTCGGCATCCTCGGCATCGGCGCTGGCATTGCCATGCCGCGGCGTGGTCAGCTGCATCGTCTCCCAGCCCAACGCGCGCTGCTCGCGCAATATCGCCGCTGTGCGGAACGTGTAGCCGCTGTGCAGCGGCAGGGAATGGTCAAGAACGTGGAGAATGCGCATCGCACAAGTCATGCCGCTCTGGCCGCCAGCTGCGGGGCCGCCGTCGTGTCGGCCACGTTGCGCAGGAAGGCGTCGAACATCACCAGGGTCCACAGCGAGGAGCTGTAGTCACGGCGTCCGGATTGGTGATGATCGAGCAGTTCCTGCAAATAGCTGCGGTCGAACAGTCCGGTGTCGCCGAGGCGCTCGCCCAGCAGCGCATCGCGCACCCGTGTGCGCAGCGGGCCGCGGAACCAGCGCGCCAGCGGGACCGCAAAGCCCATTTTCGGCCGGTACAGGATCTCCGCCGGCAGTCGCGGCTCGAGCGCTTTTTTCAGCAGCCATTTGCCTTCCTGGCCCCGAACCTTGAACGACGATGGCAGCGTGGCGAGCCATTCGACCAGCGGGTGGTCCATCAGGGGCTCTCGCACTTCGAGCGAGTGCGCCATGCTCGCGCGGTCGACCTTGGTGTTGATGTCGCCGACCAGATAGGTCTTCAGATCTAGGTATTGGACCAGCGCCAGCGGGTCCTCGGTTTGCGCGCTCTTCGCATGTCGCCGGAACACCTCGAGCGCGCTGTAGCCGCCGAGCTCCCGGCGGAAGCCGTCGGCGAACAGCCTCCGGCGCATGCCGTCGCGCAGAATCGACACCCCGTGGCAGTACGCCTCGACCGGATCGCGACCCAGAGCTTCGAAGGTCGACTTGGCGCGGAACATGCGCGGCGCCCAGTCCGCCTTCGGATAAGCGCCTGCGAGCATGCCGAACACCGGCCGGCGCAGCGAAATCGGCATCAAGCGCCGCATGCGCTCTTCCATCATATGCAGGCGATAGCGTCGATAGCCACCGAAATTCTCGTCGCCGCCATCGCCCGACAGCGCGACGGTAACGTGCTTGCGGGCCAGTTGGCAGACGCGGTAGGTGGGGATGGCCGAGCTGTCCGCGTACGGCTCGTCGTAGACGCGGGCCAGCGTGTCGATCAGGTCGAAGTCGTCGCTTTCGACGCGGTCGACGAAATGCCGCGTCCGGTAACGGTCGGCCACCTGCTGCGCATAGCGGGATTCGTCGTACGCCGGGTCGGCAAACGCGATCGAGCAGGTGTTGACCGGGTCGCTGGAAGCATTGGCCATCGAGGCGACCACCGCGCTGGAGTCGACGCCGCCCGACAGGAACGCCCCCAGCGGTACTTCGGAAATGAGGCGCAGACGCACCGATTCGTCGAGCCGGGCCCTCAACTCCGCCACAGCGTCCGGCAGCGTGATGACACGATCGAGCGTGAAGCGCGGGTCCCAGTACTGCACGGGTGCCGGCAGCGGCGCGCCCTGGCGCACGCAGAGTGTGTGCGCCGGCGGCAGTTTGTGTGCCGACTTGAATATCGTGCGCGGCTCGGCGACATAGCCGAGCGCGAAATATTCCTCGACCGCGTGCGGGTCGATGTCGCGCACGAATGCCGGATGAGCCAGCAGCGCCTTGATTTCGGACCCGAACAGGAACGTGCCGTCGGCGAGCAACGCGTAATGCAGCGGCTTGACGCCGAGTCTGTCGCGGGCCAGAAACAAGGTCTTGCGGTTGCGATCCCACAGCGCGAAGGCGAACATGCCGCGAAACCGCTCGACGCATCGCTCGCCCCATGCCTCCCAGGCATGAACGATCACTTCGGTGTCGCTTTTGGTGCGGAAGCGGTGACCGAGGGCGGTCAGCTCCGGAATCAGCTCCTGGTAGTTGTAGATCTCGCCGTTGTAGACGATCACCACGCTGCCGTCCTCGTTGTAAAGCGGCTGCTGTCCGGTAGACACGTCGATGATCGACAGGCGACGATGCCCGAGGCCCACGCCAGGCTCGATGTGCAGACCGCACTCGTCCGGCCCGCGGTGATGCTGGGCCTCGTTGATGCGCGACAGCAATTCGCGACTCACGTCGCGCCTGCCGTTCAGGTCGAGCATTCCAACGATGCCGCACATGATTCGCTTTTCCTTCGCCCTAGCTTCGAACGTCTGGTCGCGGCGCTGGAGCCGCCGCGGCGGAATGCGCGGGCCGACGCGTTCGAAGCAAGCCGGCGTAGACGCGGTCGTAGTCCTCGACCATGCGCTCGAGGCTGAATCGACGTTCGACTCGACGCCGTGCGGCCTGGCCATGCTGCCGGGCGAGGCCCGGCGTGGCGAAATACGCGGCGATTTCATGCGCCAATGCTTCGCTGTCAGCTGCCGGCACCGTACGACCGGTCAGGTTCTGTTCGACCAGTTCTGCGTTGGCACCCACCCGAGTCGCCACGACTGGCAATCCGCAAGCCATCGCCTCGAGGATCGTATTGGAAACCCCCTCCGCCAAGGACGGCAGCACGAAGCAATCGAGACCCTGAAGGATCGGAACCACATCGGTACGTTCGCCGGCAAACCATGCCAAATCGCGGACACCGGCGGATTCGAGTATCGCCTCGATTTCGCGTTTCAGCTTGCCGTCGCCGACCAGCACCAGCCGCAAGCGAGCGCGGGCCTCGGGGTCGGCGGCGACCGCAGTGACGAAAGCCCGCGCCAGGTTGGTCTGGTCCTTGACGGCTTCCATCCGGCCGACGGTCCCTACCAGCCAGTAGTCGGCACCCTGGAACGGACAGGCGTCGATCGCCGCGCGCCCGCCGGGCGCGGGAAAAAAGCGCGCAGTGTCGACGCCGTTGTAGACCTGATCGATCCGCGTCGCCGGCACGCCAATGCGCTCGCGCAAATAGGCTTCGAGGTCGGGCGAGAGCGCGACATAGCGGGTTACGAATGGACGGAACAAACGCCGCACCCGCTGGTAGCGCAGGCTCGATCCGTCGAGATCGCCGACATCTCGACCATGCTCGCCATGCAGGCGAGCCGGAACTCCGGCAATCCAGGCGGGGAGCGTGGCTTCGAGCGCGGCCAGGTTCCGGGTGTGCACGATCGCGGGCCTGAGCTCGCGCAGCAGTGCGACGAGCCTCGGATAAAGCCGGACCGCGTGACCTGGCGCCTTGTGCAGGGCGATGCAGCGGACGGTGCTGCTGGAGATGCGTGAGGCAAACGCGGTGTCGCAGTCGGTAAGCGACACGACCGCGTGCCGCCAGGATTGCGCCGGCAGCCGGTTGATCAGGTTGACGACGCCGTTCTCCAGGCCGCCGATGGCGAACCGATAGACGACGTGAACGATCAGCGGCGGCATCGCATTCATCCGCGGGATTCACGCGCCGCAACCAACGCGCGCTCGATCGATGGCGACATGTCTCTCGTGAACCCACGCAGGATCGGCGCCGGATCATCATCGTGCGTGCGCCGGGCGGCATAGACGACGACCAGCGCGGCATCGTCGCCCTGCCCCGAGATCTTCGACCAGGCCTGCAGCGCCTTCGCCTCGTACTGACTCGAGGTCATGCGTCCGGCGACCCAGTACATCCGATAGGCTTGGAGTGCCATCGTTTGCCCGGACAGATCCGCGCGTTCGACTCGCTCGGCCCTCCCGATCCATTCGATGCTGTCGCTGCCCTTGCCGAGCTGCTTCCACTTCCAGTCTTCCGGCGTCACCAGCTGATTGCCCGAGGTGATCAGCTCGCTTCCCTTGGACTGATGCCGGTAATAGGCAACATACAGGCCGACTTCATGACCGTCCTTGGTCAGCGTCTGCTGCAGCTCCGCCGCGTACCCGCGGTAGTGCGGCTTCCAGTCGGTAAACGCGACCTCGCTCGCACCCCAGCCGTTTGCGGCGGCTACGGGGGGAAGAGCGGGTTTGGACGGTTGTTCCGAACCGTTGATCCTCGCCTCGATCGGCAGCCAGATGCCTGCCGTGACGATCGCCGCGATGGCAGCCGCGAACAACAGGCGCGGCGACGCGGCCGATGCTGTCGCTGTGGCAGCTCGCAACGGCGCCGCCGGCGGCGGCGCCGCATCTTCCTGCCAGAACGATCCGATCCAGAACAGCAGCAGCATCACCAAACCGAAGAAGACCCAGCCGTAAATGATGTGATCGACGCCCACCGCCAGCTTGTTGTTCGACAGATGGCCAAGCATCACGATGATGTACGCCCGCAGCCAGTTGGCGACGATCGGCACCAGGATCGCCGCCGCGATGAACATCGCGCGCCGTCGCGTGCTGCGATAAGCGACGGCGGCATAGATCGTTCCTATCATTACCGAAGCGATGATGTAGCGGATGCCGCTGCACGCTTCGACGACCGACCAGGCCCCCGAAGGGATGATGAACAGGTTCGCCTCGCGGTAGACCGGCACCCCTGAAAAGCGCAGCGCGGCGACGGTAAAGTTGGCGGTCCACTCGATCAGGGTCGGGACGAATATTTCGCCGAACGGGACGGCAAAGAGCAGAAAGGCGAGCGGGAAGAATGCCGCGCGCGCGACGCTCGCACCCAGCACGGTGACGATCGCCGCCTGCAGCATGAACGCGAGCGCGAACTGCTTGACGCCGAGCACATCGGCGACCGAGGTGACGAACCACAACGCTCCGGCCGCGAAGACGATCGCGAGCCCCGGCCACCAGGGGCGGGCGGGAATCGCGGCGAGGAACTCGCGGCGGCGCCACGCCAGCCACAGGCATATCGGCACGATGACGAAGCCGTGGGTAAACGTTTCCGAGCGGATCCAGATTGCAACGATCGAGGCGGCGGTCGGCCAGTAGAGCGCCAGGATGCCGAGCGCTGCAACGCCGGCCGCGAGCACCGGCGCGAGGCGCCAGCTCGCGCGCCATCCGGTGGTCTCGGTCGCGCTGGCGTCGTGACTTGCGTGGGCAGGCGACTCGCCCGGCGCCAGGCGCGCGCCGGCGCGCGACCTCTGCCGGCCGGCGCCCGCGCCGTCCACGCGGCGTCCGACCAGACCGCGCACCCATTGTGCGGCGTCGCCCATGACTAGCCCAGATTGCGGGTCAGCATCGGCCCGAGCGCGTTGACGAGCGGACGCGGCAGCCGCCGCCAGATCGCGACCAAAGCCCGATACTTCGGATTGAGCGGATTGTTCTGCGGGATCGCCGTGCCCTTCCGCAGCCGATACTCGTAATGCAGCTGCTCCGCTTCGAAACCCCAGTTCTTCTTGAAGTCGAACGAACCTGTGCCGCGCTTGCTGCGGCCGTAGTCGAAGACGCGCACTCCGCGCTCGCATGCCCGGCGCATCAGGTCCCAGTACTTGAAATCGTTCGCCGCGAGATCGCGCGCGTCGGAAGTGTCGCCGGCGTAATAGGGAAGCACCTCGTTGCGAAAGTAGAAGCTCATTACCCCGGACAGCGGCTTGCCGCCCGCGTCGGTGACGATCGAGACCTCGCAGCAGTCGCCGAATACCTCGGTAAGACGCGTGAAATAGCTCTTGGCGAACGGTGGTGTGCCGTGGCGATGCATGTTGTCTGCGTACAGCTCGAAAAAGCGGTCGACCGATGCATCGACCTCGCTCTTCAGCCCGTTGCGGATGCCCTTGCGTATCATCGCGCGCTGCTTGCGCGGCACCGCCAGCAGGTTGGCCTCCGGGTCGGCATCCAGCGTCTTGCGAAACCGCACGTACAGATCCTGCTGCGGCCAGTCCGGACACCTGGCCGCACAACTGCGGAATTCGAGATGCTCTACGTCCAGCGAGTCAGACAGCGCGGAGGCCGCTTCGATCAGCGCGCGTCCGGCTTCGGCATCGGTCGCCGCCGGGCCGCCATACACGCCGAAGGGCAGCGACACCAGCGCGTGGCCGAACAGGCGGCTCCTGACCTCAGCCAGAGGCAGGATGCCGGCGATTGCGCCGGGACGCTCGGCCACCAGGTAATGTGTGCGATGGCGAAAGACGTCCTCGATGATGTCCCGCCAGCCGATGCGGTGAAAGAACGTCGCTTCGGGACAGCGCTGGACGAATTCTTCCCACGCGGCGGCGTCGGCTGCGACGAAGGGCCGCACGCTGACGCGGTCCGCCGCGCGTCCGATGCGGACGATTTCGCTGGCCGCCGATTCCATCATGTGCCGCCGTTCAGGAAGACGCGATCGACTCTGTCCCAGCGGAAGTCGGCAAGGAGGCTCTTCAGGCGCGGCTCGGTGCGGTCGAGGTTCAGATAATGGCGAAAACGCGCTTTGGCGCCGGGCCCCTTGACCCGCGGCTGCGTCGGGTCGAGCTCCCATGGATGGAAATAGAACATCGCCGGCCGCCGGTCGACAGCGTTGACCTGGCTGATCGACCATTTGGAGATTCGATAGGGCAGCAGGCGAAAATACCCGCCGCCGCCGGCCGGCCAGTTCGAATTCCACATCCGAACCGTTGCGACCGGCACCTCGAGCAGGTTCTCACGCACTTTGTAGGGAAAGCGCGGCGCATCCGGCGCGCCGTAGTGATCGTGCCGTATCGGATAGATGCTCGAGCTGTAGCGGTAGCCGGCTTCGGCGATGCAGTCGAACGCCCAGAAATTGGCCGGCCCGATCGAAAAGCTCGGCGCCCGGTAGCCGTTGACCTCCCGGCCCGCGATGTCTTCCAGCACCGCCTTGGCCAGGCGAATGTCGGCCAGAAAAGCGCCGTATCCCTGTTCGTTCGCGCGCAGATGCTCGTAGCCGTGGCTCGCGAGCTCGTGTCCTCCGTCGACCAGACGCCGGACCAGCGCCGGATAGCGCTCGGCGATCCAGCCGAGCGTGAAAAAGGTCGCGCTGACTTTGGCCTCGGAGAGCAGCCCGAGAATCCGTTCGATGTTGGCCTCGACCCGACAGGGCTGGCTGTCCCATGACGAGCGCGGGATGTGCGCTGCGAAGGCCGAGACCTGGAAATAGTCCTCGACGTCGACGGTCAGCGCGTTGACGATCGACTCGGCCGCGACAGCTTGCGCATTCATGCGTGCACCACCTTGCGTTCGAGCGCGGACAGGCCGAGCCAGGCCGACAAGTCGTCGGCGATCCGCTCGGCGGCATGACCGTCCCACAGCTCCGGCGTCCTGCCGCGCTTGCCGCCGTTCTTCAGGATATCGTCGACGCATTCGAGCGTGCGCGCGCGGTTGCGGCCGACGAGCGTGTTGGTGCCCTGGTCGACGGTTATCGGACGCTCGGTATTGTCGCGCATTGTAAGGCACGGCACGGCGAGCGCCGTCGTTTCCTCCTGGATGCCGCCGGAGTCGGTCAGCACCAGACGCGCCTGTCCCATCAAGCCGAGCATCTCGAGATATCCCTGCGGCGCCAACAGCGTGATTCTTGCGCCGGCCAGCAGCGGCGACAGTCCGAAGCGCTCGATGTTGGCCTTCGCTCGCGGGTGTACCGGCCAGATCAGCGGCAACCGCAAGGCGACGTCCTTCAGTATTGTAAGCGCCTCGCGCAGCGCCGGGGCCGAATCGACGTTCGACGGCCGGTGCAAGGTGACGACTCCGAAGCCGTCGATGCCACCGGCGAAATTATCTGCCTGTCCCGCGGCAGTCAGCGTGTCCATCGGCGCAATTGCCCGGCGCTGGTGACGCAGCAGCGAATCGATCATCACATTGCCTACGAAGCGCACGCGCTCTCGATCGATTCCCTCGCGCGCGAGGTTCTCGATGGCGACGCGCTCGGTCGTGTACAGCCGGTCGGCTATCTGATCGGTCAGCACGCGGTTCAGTTCTTCGGGCATGTTGCGGTCGAAGCTCCGCAATCCAGCTTCGACATGGACGACCGGGATGCGCTTCTTGCTCGCGACCAGGCTGCAGGCGAGCGTCGAGTTGACGTCGCCGACGACGATCACGCAACTGGGCAGCAGCTCATCGAGCACCGGCTCGAAGCGCCGCATGATCTCGGCGGTCTGGACCGCGTGCGTTCCGGAGCCGACCTCGAGATTCAAATCGGGTGCCGGCAATTCGAGGTCGGCGAAGAGGCGAGCGTTCATCTCGACGTCGTAGTGCTGGCCGGTGTGGATCAGCATCGCATGCGGCATGTCGGCGCGCGCGCCGAACGCACGCACCAGCGGCGCCATTTTCATGTAGTTTGGCCTCGCCCCGACGACGCAGGCGATCGGGCCCATCGGTGTCATTTCGCCGCTCATCAGCGCTTCACCGGCGTGCCAGGCTTGGCCGGCTTTTCAGGATGCAGCAGGCGGTGCAGAAGGTCGACGGCGGCGGCGACGGTTTTCTCCAGACGGTCAATGCGCGCCTCGACGTTGTCGAAGTGCGAATGCAGCCGACCCGCTTCCAGACGCGCCATCAGCGGGCTGCTGGGCGCCGTTTCGCCGTCGGCAAGACTCATCGTCGATAGGGCGGCATCGGGGCCAAGCTCGTCGCGAATCTCGTGCGCAATCGCCTGCACGTCTGCGGTCTCGAGCACGTGCCGTTCGGCGAGAAACGCTGCGAGCATAAGCCGGTTGCAAAGCGTATTGATCCGCCGGGGTATCCCGCCGGTCAGCGTGTGTATCAAGTCGAAGCATGCGGGGTCGAAATGCGGATCGTCTTTCCAGTCGACGTGCTTCAGCCGGTGCTCGATATAGCCCCGGGTTTCTTCCTTGTCGAGCGGGCCAAGATGATATGAGGCTATGACCCGCTGGCGAAGCTGCTGCATCTGCTCGCCATGCATCATGCTGCGAAGCTCCGGCTGGCCGACCAGAAAGCTCTGCAGCAGCGCCTGGTCGCCAAGCTGAAAATTCGACAGCATGCGCAGCTCCTCGACCGCGCGCGGCGTCAAATTCTGCGCCTCGTCGACGATCAGCAGCGCGCGTTTCTTGCCCACTGCCAGCTGGCAGAGAAACGCCTCGAGCGACGCCAGCAGCATCGCTTTGTCGACCGACTTGACCGGAATGCCGAATGCCGCGCCGACGGCGCGCAACATGTCGTCAGCGTCGAGCTGCGTGCTGACCAGCTGTACCGCAACAACCTTCTCCCGGTCGAGCTGCTCGAGAAGGCTGCGCACGATCGTCGTCTTGCCGGCACCGATCTCACCGGTGATGACGATGAATCCCTCGCTCTGATAAAGCCCGTATTCGAGGTAGGCGAACGCACGCTTGTGGCCGCGGCTGCCGAAGTAGAACGACGGGTCGGGGTTGAGCTGAAACGGCTTGCCGGTCAGCCCGAAGAAGGATTCGTACATCGCTGCCTAGTGGAATGTGTAGGTGAGGCCGATGAAGGCCGCGGCCTCGTTGTAGTTTGTCGCCACATCTGAGCTAAGCGTCTGGTAACGCGCACCACCGAACATCGTTGTCTTGGCCGACAGTGGCGTGGAGACGGCAAGCCGCAACGCGGTCTGGTTGGTCGTGCCTTCGAGCGGCGGATTGGCAACGGTGCGGAAGCGCTCGATCGTCGCATCGAGCACAACAGCCGGGGTGAGCTTGTGCGACCAGAGCAGGCTGATCCCCGTCTGCCGGCTGTTGTCGCCGAAGTTGACCGGCAAAGTCAGCACGTCTCCCGAGGCCGAAATCGGCTGGCTGCGGATGTTGAATATCGTCAGAACCACCGTGTTGCGGGTACCCAGCAGGCCGACGCTGGCAGTCTGCGATTCCTGCAGGAATACCTGCTGCGAGTAAATGTTCTGCGGGCTCGACAGGACCGAAGGCAGCCCGCGGTCGCGGAGGAACTGGTCGATCGCCTGCTGCCGCAAGGCCGGGTCCGGGATCGTCGTCAGAAACAGCCCGTTGAGAAGCGCCGAAACGTCTGCCCCGGCCGGCAGGTTTGCCAGCTGCTGCGGGTAGCTGGAGGTGTTGCGCGATATCCGCACCGTCCACACCGAAAGCGGCGTGCGATGATCGAAGGAAAGCAGATATCCGGGACCGAAAAACCGGTGCTCCAAGGAGCCGGTGATATTGGTGCGCGGCGTCGGGTGCCATTCGAACGCGCCGCCATAGATCGCATTCCTGGAATCGTCCGTCGGGAAATGATTTTCCTCGTACCCCGCGGTGGCGACGAGCTTCAGCTGGGGATCCACCTTGTATATCGGCTGAAAGCGAACGACTCGGGAACGAAATGTGTCACCGTTGTTTATGACCACGTCGTTTACGTCAAAATCGGCCTGCCATCCGATTGTAGTCTCCGTCTGCACCGCGTTGCCTTTGAACTGCGTGTAGCGAAAATCGTCGGAGGTGACCGGAGTGTTATGGACGTTCGTCCAGACGTTGTTGTTGCGCAACTCGTAGCTGACCTTGCCCGGCGTCACCCCCTTCATGTAGGGACTGATCCGGAAGGTATCCGACTGGTACCGGTTTTGCGTCGCGTTTTCGAGGCCCAGCGGCTGGGCGCCAAACGGATTGAAGTATTGCTGCGAGATCGTCAGTTGTCCCTCGACGTGCAGCAGGTTCTCGACGAGCGTCATGTCACCCAGCAGATCGGCCGATGGATAGGCAGTGTTGTTTTCGCTGCCTGTGCGCGCGTACAGGAGCACCGGCAACGAAACGAAGCCCACCAGGCTGGTCCGCGCGCCCTTTTCCGTGACTCGCAGCGACGGCGTCAATTGGGTGACCCAATCGGACCGTCGGCTGTCGCTCGTCACGAGGTTGACGTTGTTGGTCAGCGTTTCCTGCGCGGAGAATGCCGGCTCGATGCGCCAGTTTTGTGCTGCCGACGACGCTGCGGCGAGTGTCATTGATGCGGCGAGCAGTGCTGTGATTATCGGGTGCGCCGGAGGAGTCGGGAGAGCATTCGGTCGTGGCGGCGGGCGAGGCCGGGCCAGCACACCGTCGCTACTTCGGCTCGTCATCGGCGTAGTACCCGTAATAGGTCCCAACGTCCGTCTTGTCGGCCTTGTTCAGCATCATCAGCACGATCTCGCAGTTCTCTATGGTCGCCAGCGCGAGATTGACGGCGTGCTGCCGCGTGCTGTCAGCGGCCACGACCATCACGATTTGTCCCATGTGCAGGGCCAGTGCGCGCGCCTCGGTAGTTGGCAGCAATGGCGGCGAGTCGAAAATGACAATGCGGTCGGGATAGCGCGTCGCGAGCTCGTGCAGCACGATCGCCATCTGCTCGCTGGCAAGCAATTCCGTCGCCCGCCGGTGATGCGCCCCGGCGGGGAGTACCGACAGGTTATCGACGTTGGTGCGCACGATAGCGTCGCTGACGTCGAGTTCGTTGGTCGTCAGCAGCTCGAGCAGCCCGGGCGAGGCGGGTGTCCCGAGGACCCTTGGCAATTCGGGGTGCGCGACGTCGCCGTCGACCAGAAGAACGGTCGTATCGAGCTCCGTCGCCACGCTCAACGCAAGGTTTACCGCCGTGAACGTCTTGCCTTCGCCCGGCAAAGCGCTGGTAACCATGATCAGATTGCCGTTGCGGATGGCCGATGCCGCGGTACGGCGGGCGTTGTGAATGATCGGCCGCTTGATGACGCGGAATTCGTCGGCGATTTGCGATTTCGGCGCGTCGGGCGTGACGAAGCCCCTGGCCTTCAGCCGCTCCAGATCGATTTCGATCCGCTTCTGTTCTCCGCCGTCGGATCTCCGCATGTCCCGGGCGAGCGGTGTGTGGTTGGGCGAAGGCGCAACCGGCTCCGGGATGGCGCCTCGCGCAGCCAGGCCGCGGATCGCCGCTTCAGGCGTCGGCAGACGGTCGACGCCGTCGATGGAAGCCGCTTCTGCGCTGGCGGACGAAGGCGCACCGGGCACTTCGGCGCCGGCGCGGCGCAATTCTTCCAGCCGCTTGGCCGCCTGCTCGATCAGACTCATCGATTGCCCCTCACGCCCAACGCCCGACCAGCAAGGCGATTGCGAAGACGGCGGCAAACGCGGCGACCAGTCCGCTGGCGCCACCGGCGAAGTAAAGTGCGTTGCGTCGGCGCGACCGGCTGACCGCTTCGCTTGGCAACATCGTTACCATGCCCAGGATCGGCCGCTGCGTGACTTCGCGCAGCGAACGCGCATCGTGAAACGTCGGCATGACCTCGCTGACGACAAAGCTCGTGATCAGCCCGGCGGCCAAGGCGGCTGCGAGTGCGATGCCGAGTAACGCGATGCGCGTCGGCGGGACCGGCTGCGGCGCCACGCGGGGTGGATCGACGACGCGGAACTGCGTGCCGCCGGCGTCCTGCACACCCTCACCGATTGCCGCGGATTGCCGACGCTGCAACAGCGTCTCGTAGGTCTTCTTCTGGATATCGTAGTCGCGATTGATCTGAGCGAACTCGGCTTCAACCTGGGGCACGAGTTGCGCTTCGGCCTTGAGCTGGGCGTACTGCGCCTGGTAGGAGTTGACCTTCGCCTGAAGCGACGCGACTTCGGCCTCGGCGTCGGCAAGAGAGACGCGCAATTGCTGGAAAACCGGATTGCGACTCACTGCGCCTTCGCCGGACGCGCCGGACTTCGCGGACGCTTTGGAGCGCGACTGGATGTACTGGCGGCGCTGCTCCTCGAGCTGTTGGATGACCCGTTGGGTGCCGATCACGTCCGGATGCTCATCCGTGTACTGCCGCAGCAGAGCGTCGAGCTGCGCCTTCAGCGTGGCCAGGCGCGCATCGATCTCCGGAACCGAAACCGGCGCCGCCGGGCCTTCGGGCAGCAGGACCGGCGCCTCGCCGGCGAGCTCGCGCTTGTAGGAATCACGCGATTCCTGCGCCGAGCGCAGGTCGAGCTTGGCGGCATTGATCGAATTGTTGAGCGCCGCCAACTTGGCGAAATAGTCCTGATTGCCCTGGCCGGCAACGCCCATGTATTTCAGCTTGAAGTCCTTCAGGCGGCTTTCGGTATTCTTCAGCGTCATTTCGTATTGCTTGATCTGCTCATCGACGAATTTGACTGCCGTGCGCGTATCGATGCGCTTGTCACCGAGATTCGATTCCACAAAGATCGTCAGCAGCGCCTGGACCACTTTTCTCGCCTGCTCGGGATTGGCGTCCCGATAGGAGATGACATAGATGTTGGTCGATGCGTTGCCGCTCAGCTGCAGCCCCTTCATCACCGTGTCGATCAGCTCGTCCCGCGCAGTGCTGGACTTGGCGGCGAGGTCGAGATCGGCCATGCGCACCAGCTTCTCGACGTTGGGTCGGCTGATCAGCGTCCGGCTCATCAGTACGACCTGCTGGTCGAGATTGGGCTGGATCGAGACGCCTTCGAGCAGCGGCCGCAGCAAGGTCTGCGTATCGACGTAGACGCGCGCGCTCGCTTCATAACGATCGGGAATACGCAGCGCGACGCTGACGCCGACGATCGCCGCGATCCATGCGGCGGCCAGGCCGATCCAGCGCCGGTGCCACATCCCGCGCAGTCGCGTCAGTATCCGGTGAATCAACTCATCCATGATTTGGCTCGATTTGTGTTCAGAACGCCGCATGCAGCGCAGCGGCGGACCGGTATCGCGGTGCGATCGTCAGAACCAGCTTTGCGGAATGACCACGATATCTCCGGGACGCATGTCGACGTTCGCCGAGATGTCGCCGCGCTTGACCAGATCCTGCAGGCGAACGCTGTACGACTTTCCGCCTTCGGCCGCGCGTGAAATCGTCGCGTGGTTGCCGTCGGCGAAGTCGGTCAGCCCGCCGACCGCGATCATCACGTCGAGTAATGTCATGTCTTGTCGATAGGCCAGGATCTGCGGCTTGGCGGCCTCGCCGATGACACGGATCTGCTCGCTGCTCGGTCCGACGAAATTGGTCACTACGACGGTGACGACCGGATCGCGAATGTACTTGGCGAGCGCCTTTTCAATATCGCGCGCCAGCGCCGACGGCGACTTGCCTTGCGCCTGCAGGTCGTCGACCAGCGGGGTCGTGATCTTGCCATCCGGCCGCACCGGTATGGCCAGCGACAGCTCGGGGTTGCGCCAGACGATAATGTTGACCGTGTCCAGCGGCCCGATCAGGTACTGGTAGTCGGCTCCGGTTGCGCTGCGCGGAGCCGGCGGGTATTTGGGCTCCGTCGCGCAGCCGGCGACGATAAGGGTGGCTGCGGCGATCGCGCCGACAAAGCAGGCTCCGCGTTGAGCAAGCGCCTGTGGCCTGAGTCGGAGGCTTCTCAAATTTATCTTCATGTTGGTTCCCCTTCGTCGGCGACTCAATCGATCATAACATCGGCCCTCTGATAGAGCCAGCGCATTACTCAGGTAAGCCAAGATTATGGCGTTCTCATGACCGTCGGTCCGCGCCGTCGCGGCGCATCCGACGAGCGGTTCTTTTCTGCTGCTGAGGCGCACTTTTCTTTGGTCACCGCGAATTACAGTTTGTTGCAACGCAGCCGGTCATGAACAAACTGTGCGAAACAGGCACAAGTAAAACAAAGCGGCCCATATTGCAGTAATTTCAATATCGCGGGGCCCGCGATACCAACGTGAAGTGGGAGTGGCGCTGCTGCCGGCGTCGATCCGGTCGGTCGCGTTTGAGGCTAGCCATTCGATCGCCTGCAACCGGATGACCGCTTGCGAATGCAGCCCACCAGAAGCGTTTGTCCGAAACAACCGAGCTCGCGCGGCCGCTTGGCGCGTGGCTCCTCGAGGCAGTTCAGGTGTCAGTAACCTTTACAATCGGCTTGACCAAAGGCCGGGGTATCGCCATAAGTCGTTGTTCTTCCATTAAATATTATCGCCGGCACAATTGCTGCTTAGTTGTGTGCCACATGATGATTTGGTCTTAACAGGGGAAAAAAATGAACAACACGATGCGGCGCGTACTGTCAGCAGCTATCGCGGGATGCGGGATGGCCTTGGCCGCGAGCAGCGTGATGGCCCAGGTGGCGCCGACTCCGTGTAGCCAGGTCACCACCATTCGCGACTGGGCCGCATTGGAGGGAGGTTGCGATATCGGTGACAAGAACTGGGACCTGAATAGCAGCGGCGAAAATCTTCTGTCCGCGACGATCGCCTTTGGTTTCATCGGCAGCACGTACGGGATGCAGATTACCGGCTTCGACACGACGGATCTCGCTGGCGCGTGGACACTGAACTACACGATCGGCGTACTGGACCCCACGCAGCACATCTTCGCCATGCAGGCCGGCGCTGACAATCCAGGCGGTGGAATACCCGGCTTCGGTACATCGCTGCTGACCAAGGATGTCACCGGCGATCCGGGCGGTGCATTCACCCTTACCGACACCAACGGTGCGGAAGGCCCAAGCGCGAGCAAGATCGGCCTCACCGCGACGTCGCTCACCGTCGACGAGAACTTCAGCGTCAGCGCCGGCGGCACGCTCTTCAGTGTGTCCGACACGTTTTTCCAGGCGCCTAACCTCAGGGTCCCGGAACCCGGCTCCCTGTTGCTCCTGGCCGCCGGCTTTGGCGCATTAGGGTGGTTTGGCCGCCGTCGCGAAAAGCGCGCTTAAACCCACGAGCGGATGTATTTCGGGCGGCGCCTTCGGGCGCCGCTTTGTTTTTGCGTCAACCGCCGGGAGCCCCCGCGTGGTGTCATCTCCCGGAAACGGTCGCGGACGTGGTCCTGTCGAGAGCTATCGGCACACCTTGTCAGGTCGCAAGCAAGTGTCGCCTTTATTTACAACAGTTGTATGCCACCTGCTGTGAGTCGATTTTGACGACGTAACTCACTGAATTTACTAATATAAATATCCTAGACCTATGCGGCATGCCAATTGCTTAGCCATTGCGACCAATGTCTCGCGTCAATAAAAAGCGATGCGAGGCACCCACGAACGATGCTCGGGGAGGGCAATTGAACATTCTGAATTTTGTGCGCCGTGGACTGGCGCTGACCGCCGTTGTTGGTCTGGGAGCTGCGCAATTCGCGTTCGCCAATCCCGTCACCTTGCACCCGACGGGCTTCGCCAATGGGTCTGAGCTGTTCAACGTCAGCGTGCCGACGGTCGTCGATCCGAATGCGCTGTCGACAGGGGCATTCGTCGGAACGGAGGACCCCGGTGCCATTCCAATCACCTTCTTCTGCTTCGAACTGACCCAGTCGTTCGGCTTCGGAAACCCGTACGCGTACGACGATTCGGCTGTGAGCGGAGGTAAGTACGACACTCTGGCCAAGCTGTTCACCGAGGCCTTCACCACCTCGACGATCAGTACGCTGAATTCCGCGGCATTCCAGTTGGCCGTATGGGAAATCCTCGAAGAGACGACCCCGGGCAGCTTGAGTCCCGGCGTCAATCAGGGCACGTTCTATGTGACCAACGACCACGGGAACGCGGCGACGGTCGCCGCGGCCAACGCGCTGATCGCCGGACTTCCCTCTACCAGCACGTACGGGATTCGCCTGCTGCACAGCGAGACGAACCAGGATTTCGTGTACGGCGTGACCTCAACCCTGTTTATTGTGCCGGAACCCGGACCGCTCTCGCTGGTCGCGGTGGCGCTGATTGCGCTGTTTACCGTACGTCGCCGCGGCGGCGCAAAGCCCGCGGCCTGATCCAACCGCCCTCCTCCACCTGGCTCGTCGGCAGTCGCCGCTTGCCGGGTGGGACCGACCCGCCTTTGCGGTGACCGGGACCGGCGCGATCAGTCGCGCCCTCGTTTCACTTCCCGTCCCATACCGTCGCCGCCGCGCGCAGCGGCCCGGCAATCCGGTACAAGGGCAAAAACGCAGACCCGTTCGGCTTGGCGATGGCCAGCAGCCGGTTCGATGCAAAACTGCTTTGCGGCTCGGGCTCGAGCGCCGCGATGACGACGTTGGCCAGCGACTGGTCCATCGACACATAAAAATCGCCGCGATGAAACGAGACCATCGCACTCTCGGTTCGGGTCTCGAGCTTCAGAATGTCGACGCTCCCCTCCTCGTCGTTGCGGCGGACGTCGTCCTTCTTGGCTTCGCTTGCCGTGATGATCCAATAGCGCTCGACGTTGCGATCGGCGTCTTCGTTCAGGCGCAGCACCGAAACTCCCAGGTCGCGCAACCGGCTCGCCGCCGTCGCTTCCGACGCCGGCAGCAGATAGCCGAACGGGCGCGGCCGCACGAGCTTGGCCTGGATTTCCAGCGCCGAGCGCCATTCGACGTCGACATCC
>Ga0207683_10000408_pt1 | contig 39637 bp, 30 predicted proteins | sample KBSM73metaG_FD_184333 | JGI IMG/M metagenome (GOLD analysis project Ga0207683, IMG submission 184333) | Miscanthus rhizosphere microbial communities from Kellogg Biological Station, Michigan, USA - KBS M7-3 metaG (SPAdes) (version 2) | ecosystem: Host-associated > Plants > Roots > Rhizosphere >... | reverse complement strand
CCGCACCAACGAGAAGCCTGTCTGGCCGTCCGCGGGCGGGAAGGTATTCGACAGCGGGTCGAGATTGCCGTTGTTCGAGGCCGTGCCACCGTCGCAGGCCAGCGTGCCATCACGCTTGACGATTCTGAACCCCGGAGGGAAGGCCGAAGTCGCGGACGAGTATCCGTTCGCCGTCGCCGTCAATACGCAGCCTTCCACGGTTGCAGTGGCGGTGCTCGTCAGCGTCGCAAAAATCGCGTTACCGTTCGCGTCGCTCGTTGCGCCGCCGGTAATCGAACACGCCGCGCTATTGACTGACACGCCCGCGCCAGGCGACGGCACTTGCGGAGTGCCTTGCTGCGCGAGCACCGTCACCTTGTTGGCGGCTGTCGAACTGAACGGCGTACCCGTGATTGTGTAGCCGCTGAATGCATCCGTCGGCTGTGTAACGAATGTGAGTGTGCAATTTGTCGCGGCCGGCAGCGGCGTCGTATACGTTCCCAGCGCTGCGATATCGAACGACTGACTGGCCGGTCCGGGCGCACCGGTCCACGAGAACGCGTTCCACGTCAGCGACCCTGCGCCGCAGGATGCGGTAATCACCACGTTCAGCTTCACAGTGACCGACGTCTTGTTTGGCACTTGGCTGAGGAAGGTGCAACCCTTATACCCCGTCCCCGTCAGCCCAGCTTTGGGAGTCACCGGAGTACCAGTTCCAACTTGGCAGCTCTGGACAACAAAGTTGGGGGAAACGGACCAGTCGATCTCGAACGAATTGGCATTCGAGTTGCCGGTGTTGTTGATGGTCACGGGAACTTGCTGCACCGACGCTGATGCGGTCAGGCTGGCTGGCACCGTAAGTGAGATCGACTTTGTCGCAGCGCTCGCTGGCAGCGCGAACAGGGCGACCACCGTGGCAATAAGGAGCCCAACAATCTTGTTCTTCGTAGACATTCTGTATTTCCCCCAGGGGTTGACTCACAGACCGTTCGCAAACGCGCGTTGTGATTGTTGATGCGCGCGCAGGGCGGTCGCCAAACGTGGCGTATTTCTACTCTCGTGCGTAGGATTGTCAAGGTGAGTATTCGGCATTTCGCCGTTGCCTTGAAGTTTGTAGATGCCAATGGCATCGTCGATAAAAGTGCCTGCGACGAAAGTGAGAGGGGACGGGAGCGCCACCCACCGTCGGCGAGGCTGAAACGCGCTAAGTTGTAGCGCGCAACTGCCGACCATCATGGGTGTCCCAGCGCCCCGCCGAGAGCGTTTCCGTACGTCCGCCTGCACACGGACCCTGGACGACGCTATGAACGCGCATCGGCTCCAGGCCAGCGCCCAGGACTTGACTGACGAACGATCGTTCGATAGGCTACGCCGATGTCGAATGATCGTTCCTACCTGTCGGCGCTGCAGGACTATTACACGCGGCACCACGCGTTCCCGTCGTACTCGTCGATCGGGACGTTGCTGGGCCTGCGCTCGAAGTCTTCGGTCGCGGCGCTGGTAGCGAGGCTCAAGCTGGGCGGCTACATCGAATCGACACCGGATCGCCGGATCGCGCCAACACGACGCTTTTTCGAGCGGCCGCTCGCCGAGGCGCCCGTGCACGCGGGCTTGCCGAATCCGGTCGACGACGCGCCCGCCGACGCACTGACGATCGACGATTATCTGATCGATCGCCCGTCGCAGACAGTGCTGGTGCGGGTGAAGGGCGACTCGATGATCGACGCCGGCATTTTCGAGGGCGACCTGGTCGTCGTCGAAAAGCAAAGCACCGCGCGCCGCGGCGACATCGTCATCGCCATCGTCGACAACCAGTTCACCCTCAAGCGCCTGGATCTCGAGCGCGGCCAGTTCATCCTGCGCCCCGAAAACAAGGCTTATCCGGTCATTCGTCCGGAAGGAGCGCTAGAGATCTTCGGCGTCATGGTAGGGCTGGTCCGCAAATACAACTGACCAGTGGCGCGATGCGGCGTGCTCCGCCGGTCAAACGGCGACGCGCGCGACTTCGACCAGCACGTCGTAGAACGTCGCCGCGCGCCCCATGTCGGTTAGCGCCTGGCCGGTCACCATATTCGCGTTGCTGCCGTCGGGCGAAAGCTTGCGCCACCAGATCGACGGGGCCACGACAACACCGGGCCGCGTGCGATCGGTGATGCGCGCAGTGACGACGAACGCGCCGCGGTCGTTGTAGACGCGCACCTTGTCGCCGTCGCCGATGCCGCGTGCCGCCGCATCCTCGACATCGATATCGAGCCACGGCGTCTTTTCCGTCTCCAGAAACACCGGCAGTCCGCCGAAGCTCGAGTTAAGCGCATTGCGCGCCGGCGGCGACAGCATCGCCAGTGGAAAGCGGCGCGCCAGAGCCGGGTCGCTTGCGACGGATTCGCGCGGCGGCGTGTAGGTGGGCAGCGGGTCGAGCCCCTGTAGGCGCAACGATTCCGAATAGAACTCGCACTTGCCCGACGGGGTCGGGAAATTGCCTTCCGCGAATGGCGCATACGGCGATGGCACGTTCAGGCGCTGCCAGCCCTGCGTCTTGAGCGTTGTCCAGTCGATGCCGGTCATGCGCGGGTGACTGGCGACGAATGCGTTCGCCGCCATGCTCTCGTCGCTCTCCGCGAAGCAGGGTTCGTCGAATCCCATCCGCGCGGCGAGCAGCCGGAATACCTCGGTGTTCGGCTTGGCGTCGCCCAGCGGCGCGATCGCCGGATTGTTGGCCAGCGCATAGAGGTGGCCGTACGAAGAATGCACGTCCAGGTGCTCGAGTTGCGTCGTCGCGGGCAGAACGATGTCGGCATAGTCGGCGGTGTCGGTGAGGAACACGTCGTGCACGACGCAGAACAAGTCCTCGCGCGCGAAACCGGCGACGACCTTGCCCGAGTCCGGCGCCACCGCCACCGGATTCGAGTTATAGACGAACAGAGCGCGAATCGGCGGATCGGCGGCGTCGAGCAGCGCGTCGCCGATCGTCGACATGTTGATCGTGCGCGGGCTATTCCAGCTCAGCTCGGGACGCTCGAGCGCCGCCGTGTTGATCGGATACGTGCCGCTGGACGATAGAAGCGCGCCGCCGGCGGCGTGGCGCCATGCGCCCACCAGCGCAGGCAGGCATGCGACCGTGCGGATCGCCATGCCGCCGCCGGCATGCCTTTGCATGCCGTAGTTCAGACGGATCACGGCGGGCCCGATGGTGCCATAGTCGCGAGCGAGCGCAGTTATCTGCGCTTCCTGCAATCCGGTGAGCGAGGCGACGAGCGACGGCGGGTAGTCGCGCACGCGCTGTTTCAGCGCATCGAATCCCAGCGTGTAGCGGTCGATGTAATCGCGATCGATCAGGTCCTCGGCGATCAGGACGTGCATGATGCCGAGCGCAAGCGCGGCGTCGGTGCCCGGCATAAGCGCCAGGTGCTCGTGGCATTTCTCTGCGGTCTGGCTGCGGTACGGGTCGATTGCGATCAGCTTGGCGCCGCGGCGCTTGGCTTCCTGCACGCGGCTCCAAAGATGCAGATTCGAGACGACCGGGTTCGAGCCCCAGATAAGGATCAGCCTGGCATTTTCGAATTGCTCGAGGTCGGTGCCTATCGATGCGCCGATCGTCGCGGCATAGCCTGCCTTGCCGGCGGTCGCGCAGATCGTGCGATCGAGCAGCGACGCGCCGAGCTTGTGAAAAAAGCGCCGGTCCATCGAGCCGTATTGCAGCAATCCCATCGTCCCGGCGTAGCTGTAGGGGAGAATCGCCTCCGGGCCATCGGACGACTCGGCGATTTCCTTGAAGCGTGACGCGATCGTGTCGAGCGCCTCGTCCCAGCCGATGCGCTCGAAGCGACCTTCGCCCTTGGCGCCGACTCGCCGCAACGGATGCAGCACGCGCTTTTCCGAATAGGTGCGCTCCAGGTAGCGGGCCACCTTGGTGCAGAGCACCCCGCGCGTCGTCGGGTGATCGGGGTCGCCCTCGATCTTGATCGCGCGCCCCTCGGCGACCGTCACGTGCAGCGCGCAGGTGTCGGGGCAATCGTGCGGGCATGCGCCGCGTACGATCGTGTGTCCGGGCGCTTGTTTGGCTGAACGGTCGAGTGGCATCGCGGATCCGCGGGATGATCGTATTGTAATCCGCCCGGGCAGGCCTCGCCCGCGCACAAGGGTTGCGTTATCGTCCCAGGCAGGCGAATCCAGCGAAAAGGCATACCGTGGCAGAAGCTCTTCCGACGATCGCGTTACGCTCGGGCGCCGCCATGCCCGTGCTGGGCTTAGGCACCTGGCGCATGGGCGAGCGCCGCGATCGGCGCGAGCAGGAGATCGCTGCGCTCAAGTCTGGCATCGATCTTGGGGTGACGCTGATCGACACGGCGGAGATGTACGGAGACGGTGAAGCCGAAAAAATCGTCGGTGAAGCGATCGCGGGCCGGCGCGAGCGGATATTTCTGGTAAGCAAGGTCTACCCGCACAACGCCAGTCGCCGCGGCGCGGTCGCCGCATGCAAGCGCAGTCTCGAGCGCCTGGGCACCGATCACATCGATCTGTACTTGCTGCACTGGCGCGGCGACGTGCCTCTGGCGGAAACCGTCGGAGGATTCCAGGCGCTGCAGGCGGACGGCAGCATCCGCGCCTGGGGCGTGTCGAACTTCGACAGTCGCGATATCGAGGAATTGCTGGCGCTGCGCGGCGGTAACGATTGCGCGGCCAATCAGGTCCTCTACAACCTCGGCGCGCGCGGCGTCGAATGGGATCTTGTCCCGCTGTGCCGCGGCACGGGCATCGCGCTGATGGCGTATTCGCCGCTGGACCAGGGACGATTGTTGCGGGAGCGGAAGCTGCAGGCGATTGCAGCGAGGATCGGTGCAACGCCGGCACAAGTTGCACTCGCGTGGCTGCTGCAGCAACGCGACGTTGCCGTGATCCCGAAGGCTGCAAACGTTGCGCATGTGCACGACAATTTGTCAGCGGCGACTCTGCACCTCGATCGAGCCGCACGTGAAGAACTCGATCGCGCGTTTCCTCCACCTCGCCGCGCGACCTCATTGCGCATGCTTTAGGACCTTTGCCTTGCCGCGGGGCGGCAGGCCGGTCGACGTTGCGTCAGGACCCGCATGACACGGCGCAAGCACGCGCCGGCAGCGGCGCGGGCGCCGGCTTCACTCAAACAATCAGGTGTTTGCGCGTCGGATTGTCGCTCGGCCGGCGCCAATGGCATGGATGTTGCGTAGCCATGTCCATCAGGGCCCCGGCCCACCCGAATCCAAACTATTTAGGGAGTTAGTCGTGCTTTACACCTACTACGATTACCTCGATTTGCCGCCCGGCGCATCGGCAGCGCGGATCGAAGCTGCTTACCAGACGATCAAGCAGCGGCTGGACGCGCGCACCGATGAGACGCTGGTGCGACTGATTCATGAGGCGCACGCGCTGCTGTCAGACCCCGACCAGCGGCATGTGTATGACGAGGAGCTCGAGCGCAGCGCAGCCGAGGCCGATGCCGAGCTCAAGGCGCTGCTCGACGACCAAGCGAGCAAGCCGCGCACGCGTCGTGTCCAGGATGTTCCGACGCCGCTGCTGGCCGCGATCCGCGCCTGGGCGGCCTAGCACCATAGACCGTTCGCACGATCCATCGGACTGACCAGAATCGCCAGGGAAGTGACAGTATTGACTCGCCGCGGTGTGTGATCGAGCTGCCCTTCGCGGCGCAGCGACCAGATACGGACGAACAACAAGCGGAAAGGCGGCACCGTGAAAAAATGCCAGAATTGCCAATTCTACGATCGCAAGGACGGGCGATCGACCGATGGACGCACGACGATGTGGGGTCAATGCAGGCGCCATTCGCCGCTCCTCAGTCCCCAGCCTCCGCAGACCACCAAGACGTATGTGGTCGAAGGCATCTGGCCGGTCGTGCGTGACGATGACTGGTGCGGTGAATGGTTCGCGCCGGCGCCGAGCGTTCTGCCGCGGACACATGGCATGATCAACGGACAGGAACTGATGGCGGCCAGCGCGTCGGATAACGGATCGCGCAGCCCACCGGAATTCCGGCCCTTGGCGGCAGTAGCCGGCGACGACTGAAAACCCGGCTGTAGTTTCCCGCGCCGGCTGGCGCGTGGATACCTGTTCTCCAGATACCCTGAGCAACCTCGACGAATTCGTTTGCGTTGCGCCATCACGCGCGACGCGCGCCGCACGATAGCGGTTCGCTTCAGTCGGATACCATGGCGGGCAATGAATGCCCTCCTGTCCGCCCTCGCCGACGGCGCGATCGCCGTTACCCCCAATCGCCGTCTCGCCAGACGGCTGCATGCCGAGTTCGACTCGGCGCTTGCGGCCAGCGGGCAGCGCGCCTGGCCGACACCGGCAATCCTGCCGTACGCAGGGTGGCTGGCAGCGCTCTGGGAAACGATTCTCGCCCACGAGAGCGATGCCGAGCGGCGGACGCTATTGAGCGCCGCGCAGGCAATCGCGCTTTGGCAACGTGTCATCGAAGACTCGGGCGCGACGCTCGCCGACGTGCGCGGTGCCGCTGCACTCGCCTCCGACGCGTGGTCGCATGTCCACGCCTGGGGCGCCGGAGGAGAAAGCTGGCGTAGCTGGCGCCAACAGGGCGACGAGCAAGACCCTTCGCTGTTTGCCGCTTGGGCCGATACATATCTCGCGCGAACGCGGCAGCTCGGTGTCCTGGACATCGCACAGGCGGGCGATGCCATCGCGGCGAAAGCCGCGGTCATCGGGGCAGCGTCTCCGAAGATTCTGATCGTAGGATTCATCGAGCTCACGCCTCAGCAGACGCGGCTATTCATGGCACTCGATGGCGCGGGCGCGAGCTTGCAGCAGCTCGACAGCTTGACGGTGCGAGCAGGGCAGATCACGCGTGCGACCGCGCCAACGCCGCGCGATGAAATCGCCGCGGCGCTCTCCTGGGCGCGCGCCATCGCGATCGAGCGGCCAGCGGCGCGCATCGGCGTCGTCGTCGAAAGTCTTGCCGAGCGCCGCGATGTCGTGCTCGCGCTGGCGCAGGACATTCTCGACCCGGCATCGATCCTGCCCGGCCATGCACGAAGTGGCGCACCTTTCGAGTTGTCTCTCGGGGTCCGCCTGACGCAAGTACCGCTGGCTGGTGCGGCGCTCGATCTGATCACGCTAAGCGATGGCCCCTTGACGCTGGGCGCCGCGGCGTCGCTGCTGCGCTCTCCTTATCTGCCGGACGCCGATGCGCTATGGCAGCGTCACGGAGCGCTCGAGCGTCGCTGGCTCGAGCAGGGCGTGCGCACCGTATCCCTGACCGATGTGATCGTGGCGGTCGCACCGTATGCGGCCGAGCTCGCGAGCCGCTGGGCCAACGGCCGTGATGCGTTGCGCACCGCGCGCGCGACGACCCCGCGCGAATGGGCCGACCTGTGGCGCGGCTGGCTTGCCGCGGCCGGCTGGCCCGGTTCGCGTGCACTCGACAGCGCGGAATTCCAGGCACGCGAAGCGTGGGAGAAGCTGCTCGTGCAGTTTGCATCGCTCGGTGCCGTCGCGCCGCGTCTTGGTGCCCGGGCGGCAATCGGGGCGCTGCACGCCATGGCAAACGAGGCTCTGTTCCAGCCGGAGGGCAGCGATGCGCCGATCCAGATTCTGGGCGTGCTGGAAGGCACCGGCCTCGACTTCGAAGCACTCTGGGTAGCTGGCCTGTCAGCCGACCGATGGCCGGCGGCGCCGCGTCCCAATCCTTTATTGCCGATCGCGTGGCAGCGCGAGCGGGGCGTCCCTCGTGCCACCGCACAGCGCGAGCTCGAGTACGCCCGCATGCTTACCGAACGATTCGCTCGGGCCGCGGACGAAGTGGTATTCAGCTCGGCAACCGGGGTCGACGATCCGCCGCTATCGCCGTCGGCCCTGGTGCTTGCCCATCCGCCATCGCCGCCGCTGCCCGTGCCTGTGACCTGGTCTGCGTCGTTGGCGCGGAGCGCAGCTCTGGAAAGCCTCGCCGACGAGCGCGCGCCGCCGATGCCTCCCGGGTCGGCACTCCGCGGCGGTGCGCGGGCCATCCAGACGCAAAGCGATTGTCCCTTCCAGGCGGTCGCGCGTCATCGCCTCGGCGCGCAAGCCTGGCCCACGGCTGGGTCCGGCTTGGCACCTTTTGAACGAGGACAGCTCGCGCACGCGACGCTGGCCGCGTTCTGGAGCGCGATTCGCGACTGGGAGATGCTCATGGCGATCGAAGCCGACGATCTCGACGCAGAGATTGCGGCGGCAGTCAAAAAAAGCATGGCCTGTCTGCCCGAAGCGCGGTGGCGCAGCGTGCCCGACGCGGTGCGGGCGGCCGAGTCGCGCCGCCTGAATCGTTTGTTACGGGCGTGGCTGGACATCGAGCGCGCCAGGCCGCCATTCGCGGTTGCCGCGGTCGAGGCGCGGCGCGACCTGGTGCTCGGCGGCATCGGTCTTCGCATGCGCGTCGACCGGATCGATGCCCTCGATGATGGCGGCATCGCGATCATCGACTACAAGACCGGCGTGCTCAAGCAACCCAGACCCCAAAAATGGTTCGACGATCGACCGCGTGCATCGCAACTCGGCACCTATACGCTGGCGCAACGCGCAGCCGAGCCTCGGCTCGCGGTGCGCGCAGTTGTCCATGCCGAGCTTCGCACTGCGGGCGTCGCCGCGTCGGGCCTCGCCGCTGATCGTGCGGCGTGGCCTGCGCTGACCGACATCGGCGCTGTGGGGCCGTCCTTTGCCTACTGGGGCGCGCTCGAGTCCTGGTGGGAAGTGCATCTGGGCGCGCTCGCCACCGAGCTCGCGGCCGGTGTGGCGACAGTAACGCCGCGCCCGAAGCCGTCACCGTGCCGCATCTGCGGCTTGCAGGCGCTCTGCCGCATCGATTCGGTTCGCTTCGAAGAGCCGGAAGACAATGGCGACGCCTGAATCGAACGGTCCGTCCGATCGCGCCGCGCGCGAGGCCGCGCTCGATGTCGCGCGCTCGTTCATCGTCCAGGCTCCGGCCGGGTCGGGCAAGACTGAACTGTTGATCCAGCGCTTCCTCGCGCTGCTCGCGCGCACCGAGCGGCCCGAAGCGATCGTCGCGATGACGTTCACGCGCAAGGCTACCGACGAGATTCGCGAGCGCATCATCGATGCGTTGCGGCAAGCCGCCAGCGGTGCGCCGCCGAAACAGCCGCATCGTGCGCTTACCTGGCGCCTTTCGCGTGCCGTGCTCGAGCGCGATGCGGCGCTTGGATGGGAACTGATCGCGCATCCCGCGCGTCTGCAGGTCCATACCATCGACGCTCTGTGCGCGTCATGGATGCGGCAAGCGCCGATGGCCGTGAAGCTGGGTGCGATGCCCAGGCTGATCGAACGCGCGGACGCGCTGCATTTGCGCGCCGCGCGGGCGGAGCTCGATGCCGGCAGGGAAGACAGCGCGGCCTGGGAGCGCTTGCTGGATTATCTGGATAACGATGGCGATCGGCTGGCTGTTCTCATCGCCGAGATGCTCGGCCGGCGCGATCAGTGGCTGCGCCACGTAATCGTCGGCGATGCGATTGCACTGCGCGCGCGACTCGAGCAGGCACTGGGTGCAGAGATCGCGCACCGGCTCGACGCCGTCGCGGCCCTGGTGCCGGCGGGCGTAACGCCGCAGATGCTCGACCTCGCGCGCTACGCTGCGGAATATCTCGCGCAATCCAATCCAGCGCATCCATTCGCCCCCTGGGCCAGGCGCGGTGCGCTGCCGGATACGAGCGCGGAATCGCTGGATGACTGGCGCTCGATCGCCGACTGGTTGCTCACAAAGGACGGGGATTTCTACGCCGGCATCAACATAGCGCAGGGTTTTCCGCCCAAGGGTAGCGCACGCGAGGAAGGAGCGGCGCGGCGTGACGCGCACAAGCAGGCGATGATCGCATTGCTGCGCAGCCTGGCGGCGGTCCCGGGCCTGGCCGCCGCGCTGCACGGCGTCCGCGGACTTCCGCCGACGCGATATGACGAAACGGCCTGGGGCTTCATCGAGGCGCTGCTCGAGGTTTTACCGCGCGCCGCGGCGCGTTTGCAGCTCGTCTTCGCCGAGGCACGCGCGATCGACTTCATCGAGGCCAGCCAGATCGCTCTGCGCGCCCTGGGTGAGCCTGACGCGCCGTCCGACCTGCTGCTGCGATTGGACATGCGGATCGAACACCTGCTCGTCGACGAATTTCAGGACACGTCGCTGTCGCAGTACGAGCTCATCGAGCGTCTGGTTGCCGGCTGGACCCCGGGTGATGGCCGGACTTTGTTTGTCGTCGGCGATCCGATGCAATCGGTCTACGGTTTTCGAGAAGCGGAGGTCGGCTTGTATCTGGACGCCCAGCGGCAACGGCGGCTGGGTGAAGTCGCGCTGGAGCCGCTGGTTCTGCAGTGCAATTTTCGCTCGCAATGCGATCTCGTCGGATGGGTCAACCGGGTCTTTGCGCAGGTGATCGACGAATCGCCGCGTCCGACCGAAGGCGTCGTCGCATTCGGCGCCGCCAACCCGGTGTTGCCGGCAGAGCCTCCGCCCGCCGTTACGGTCGAAGCTTGCACCAGCGACGCCGATGAAGCAGCGAAGGTGGTCTCCCATGTCCGCGCAGCGCTGGCCGACCGCGCTGAGGTCGCGATTTTGGTGCGCAAGCGAGGCGATCTCGCGGAAATTCTTCCCGCCCTGCGGGGAGCCGGCATTCCTTTTGCTGCCGTCGATCTCGATCGGATGGCGGATCGCCAGACGATCCTCGATCTCGCATCGCTGACGCACGCGCTGATCCAACCCGATGACCGGCTCGCATGGCTTGCGGTGCTGCGCGCGCCATGGTGCGGGCTGACCCTGCCCGATATTTTCGCACTCGACGGCGCGGCAGGCGGCCGCACCCTGTGCGAAGCGATCCTCGAACACCAGGCGCCAGCGCAAGTGGTACCGGCCGGCATGTCGGCCGATGGGGCTCATCGCTTGCAAAAATTGGCTGCGACGATCGCACCCGCCGTCACAGATCGGGGCCGTGTGCCGCTCGCTGGAGCCGTCCGGGGAGTTTGGCTCGCCCTCGGCGGACCGACGTGTGTCGGGGAGGCAAGCGATCTGGAAGCTGCCGATCGATTTTTCCCCCTGCTGGCCGAACACGCCCCCGGCGCAGACGTTTCCGACTGGAACGCCTTTCTCGATGCGCTTGCCGCCACATTCATCGAGACAGGGGCTGGTGGCGATGCGAAGGTGCGCATCATGACCTTGCATCGCGCGAAAGGGCTGGAATTCGACGTCGTGATCATGCCCGGTCTGGCGAGGGCGCCAGGGAGCGGGGCACCGCAACTGATGCGCTGGCGTCGCCGGGCCGGCGGACTGCTGCTGGCGCCGATTGCGGCAAGGCATGTCGACCTCGCCGAGCGCGACCCGGTGTACGGATACCTGAACAAACTCGCTGCCAGCGAGGAAGCCGCCGAACTCGTTCGGCTGCTCTACGTCGGCTGCACGCGCGCCAGAAAGCGCTTGCACTTGACCACGGTGCTCGGCGCCGAACCGGGCGAGAATGCGCGACTGCGCTGGCGCAAGCCTTCGCGTGGCACCGCGCTTTCCGCGCTTTGGGCCGCTATCGAAGCCGATCTTCCGCCGCCGCCTTCGGTCGCGCCCGGCGCGACGCCGTCCAGTGCGCCTAACGGCGTGCCACTGCTGCGCTTGCCGCTCGACTGGCGGCTGCCACCGCTGCCGCTTGCCCTGCCGATCGGATCTCGTGCGACAGCAGCCGACGAGCAAGTGGTCGAATTCGACTGGGTGCGCGAAACCGCGCGCCAAATCGGCATCGTCGCCCATCGGCTGTTGCGCCAATGTGCGGACGAGGGCCTCGAGCGATGGTCGGCCGAGCGCATCACCGCTCAACGCGCGCGCGTAGTGCGCGAACTCGCAGGTCTGGGATTTACCGGGGCCGAAGCCGGAGCCGCCGCCGACCAGGTGCTCGGCGCGGTCGCGTCGACCCTGGCCGATGCGCGCGGCCGCTGGCTGTTCGATCCGCGACATACCGATGCGCACAGTGAATACGCGCTGACCGGCATTCGCGATGGCGCGCCGGTCCATGTCGTGCTCGATCGGAGCTTTGTCGACGCCGATGGCGTGCGCTGGATCGTCGATTTCAAGCTGTCGCAGCACCAGGGCGCGGGGCGCGATCTGTTTCTCGACAGCGAGCAGGCCCGCTACCGCGCCCAGCTCGACGCTTACGCCGAAGTCGTTCGTGGCATGGGCACGCAGCCGATTCGTCTCGGCCTTTATTTCCCGTTGCTCGCAGGCTGGCGGCAATGGGAAGGTCCGCGCTGACGCAAAAACCCCGAACCTCGAGCGCTGGACCGGGACCGGCCGGACAGGCTAAAATCAAGGTTTTTCAAGGTCTTCCGACCTTTGGACGGGAACTGAAGTGCAGTTATTTCGTGGGCTCCCGGATTCCGCCGACCGCCACCGCCCCATCGCGCTGACCATCGGCAACTTCGACGGCGTCCATCGCGGCCACCAGGCGATGCTCGCCCGGTTGTCGGAGGCTGCGGAAGATCTGGCGCTGCCGTCGGCGGTCCTGACCTTCGATCCGCATCCGCGCGAGTTTTTCTCACCCGGCGCCGCCCCGCCGCGCCTGTCCACCTTGCGCAGCAAGCTCGAGCAATTCGCTGCACACGGCATTGCCGAGGTCCATGTCGCACACTTCAACGCCGCGCTGGCTGCGCTGCCCGCGGAACGCTTCATCGAGGACGTTCTGGTGCACCGTCTCGGCACGCGCTGGGTGCTGGTCGGTGACGATTTCCGCTTCGGCCGCGGGCGAAGCGGCGATCTTGCGTTGCTGCGGCGAGCCGCGACGACGTTCAGCGTCGAGGCGATGCCCACGGTCGTCGTCGACGGCGAGCGGGCGTCAAGCACCGCCATACGCGGCGCGCTCGCCGCAGGCGAGCTCGATCACGCCGCGCGATTGCTCGGACGACCGTATGCGATCGGCGGCAAGGTCGTGCACGGCGACAAGCTGGGACGCAGCCTCGGCTTTCCTACGGCCAACATCGTGCTCCGCCATCCGCCGCCGCTGACGGGGGTTTTCGCCGTGCGCGTGCATGGTCTGGGCGCAGTTCCGAGAGCAGGGGCTGCCAGCCTTGGCGTGCGGCCGACGGTCAAGGCGGGGGCGAAACCGCTGCTGGAAGTTTTTGTGTTCGATTTCGATGAAGCGGTCTATGGCCGCCGCATCGTCGTCGAGTTTCTCCGCAAGCTGCGCGACGAGGAACGGTACGCCGACCTCGACACGCTCACCCGGCAGATTCATGCCGACGTCGCGCAGGCGCGAGAGTATTTCGCGACCGGGTCGAGCGCGGCGCGCTAGAAAGCGATGATGTCCGACAAGCCCAAGACCGACTACAAGTCGACGCTGAACCTGCCCGACACGGCATTTCCGATGCGCGGTGACCTGGCGAAGCGGGAAGCCGCCTGGGTTCGCGAATGGCAGGAGCGGAAGGTCTACGAAGCAATCCGCAACGCCAGCCGCGGCCGGCCGCGCTTTGTTCTGCACGACGGCCCGCCGTATGCGAACGCCGACATCCATATCGGGCACGCGGTCAACAAAATCCTCAAGGACATCGTGGTGAAGAGCAAGGGCCTGGCCGGCTTCGACGCGCCCTATGTGCCTGGCTGGGATTGTCATGGCATGCCGATCGAAGTGCAGATCGAAAAAACGCACGGCAAGAATATTCCGGTCGAGGAGACGCAGCGGCTGGCGAGGGCGTATGCGACCGAGCAGATCGCGCGGCAAAAGGCGCAGTTCCAGCGACTCGGCGTGCTCGGCGATTGGGATCACCCGTACACGACGATGGCGTATCGCAACGAAGCCGATGAGATCCGCATGCTCGGCGCGATTCTGGCCAAAGGCTACATCTATCGCGGCCTCAAGCCGGTGAACTGGTGCTTCGACTGCCAGTCGGCGCTGGCGGAAGCCGAAGTGGAATACGAGGACCGCACCGATGTCGCGATCGACGTCGGCTTCGAAGTCGATCCGCGCGACCGGGCGGCGCTGGCGCGCGCATTCGGCCTTGAGCAATTGCCCGACGGTCCGGCGCGCGCGGTCATCTGGACGACGACGCCGTGGACCATCCCGGCCAATCAGGCGTTGGCCGTCCACCCGGACCTCGTCTATTCGCTGGTCGAGACCGATCGAGGGAGCCTCATTCTGGCGACCGAGCTGGTCGACGCCTGCCTTGCGCGCTTCGGCATCGCAAGAAGGGAGCCGGCCGGCCGGTTCGAGCACAAGTCGCCCGGCCGATCGCTCGAGGGCATCCGATTTCGCCACCCGTTCTACGACCGCGAATCACCGGTTCAGCTTGGCGAATTCGTCACGTTGGAGCAGGGGACCGGCATCGTGCACAGCTCGCCGGCGTACGGCGTCGACGACTTCCAGTCGTGCCGGCGCTACGGTCTCACCGATGACCAGATATTGAATCCGGTGCAGGGCGACGGCCGTTACGCAGCCACGCTTCCGTTCTTTGGCGGCCTCAACATCTGGAAAGCCAATCCGCTGATCGTCGAAAAGTTGCGCGAGGTCGGTGCGCTGCTGCACGCCGAAAAAATGACCCACAGCTATATGCATTGCTGGCGGCACAAAACGCCGATCATCTATCGCGCGACGACGCAATGGTTCGCCGGCATGGACGACGTTCCCGGGTGGCACGGCGTCAAGCCGCAGAAGACGCTGCGCGAAACGGCGCTGGCGGGCATCGAGGCGACGCAATTCTTTCCCGCCTGGGGCAAGGCGCGGCTCTCAGGAATGATCGCCAACCGGCCCGACTGGACGTTGTCGCGGCAGCGGCAATGGGGCGTGCCGCTGCCGTTTTTCGTCGATCGCGAGACCGACATGCTGCACCCCGACACCCTGCCGCTGCTCGAGCTCGCGGCGGCGAAGGTCGAGCGCGGCGGCATCGAGGAATGGCAAAAGGCGACCTACGAGGATTTCGGCGTTGATCCCAAGAAGTATCGCAAGCTCTCGGACACTCTGGACGTCTGGTTCGACTCCGGAGCCACGCATCAGACGGTCATGGGCGGCCCCGATGGCCGCAGCAAGCATCGCGGCTCGCATCCGGATCAGACCGGCTTTCCGGCCGACCTTTATCTGGAAGGCTCGGACCAGCATCGCGGCTGGTTCCATTCGTCGCTGCTTTCGTCGTGCATGCTCAACGGCGTGCCGCCGTACAAGGCGCTGCTGACGCACGGCTTCGCCGTCGATGGCGACGGCAAGAAAATGTCGAAGTCCAAAGGCAACGTGGTCGCGCCGCAGACGGTTTCCGACACACTGGGTGCCGAGATCCTGCGCCTGTGGGTCGGCGCTACCGACTATTCGGGCGAACTTTCGATCTCCAACGAGATCTTGAAGCGAGTCGTCGAAGCTTATCGCCGCATCCGCAATACGCTTCGCTTTCTGCTCGCCAATACCTCGGACTTCGATCCAGCGCGCGACGCCGTGCGGGCGGACGAGCTGTTCGAGCTGGACCGCTACGCGCTCGATGTCGCCGCCGGTTATTTCGACGATATGCGGCAGAAATACGCGGTGTACGAATTCCACCTGGTCGTGCAGGCGCTGCAGCTGTATTGTTCGGAAGAGCTGGGCGGTCGTTACCTGGACATCCTGAAGGACCGCCTCTACACGACGGCCGCCGATTCGATCGGACGGCGCTCGGCGCAAACGGTTCTCACGATTATCCGGGACGAGTTGATCAAGTTGATGGCGCCCATTCTGTCGTTCACCGCTGAAGAGGCCTGGCGGATCGTCCATCCGGAAGACCCGACAATCTTCGCGGCGACCTGGGGCTCCGGGCATCGGGTCGTGCGCAGCGACAGCCCAGAATTCTCCAAGCGCTGGACGGCGATCATGGGCGTCCGGGACGTGGTGCTGAAACGGCTGGAGTTGTCGCGCGAGCGGGGCGAGATCGGCTCGTCGCTGCAGGCGGAGATCGTGATCGCCGCGCCGACGCCGGTCTACGAGGCACTGTCCTCTATCGGCGACGACCTCCGATTCGTCATGATTACCTCGTCGGCGACCGTGCGCCGCGGCGACGCGCTCGACATCCAGGTGACGCCGAGCGCCGACCCCAAGTGCGAGCGCTGCTGGCATTACCGCGCCGATGTCGGCGCCGATGCGGCCCATCCGACGCTGTGCGGGCGCTGCGTGGCCAATCTCTACGGGAGCGGCGAGGCGCGCCGGTTCGCATGAGCCAGATGAACACCGCCGCGCATGACGCCCGAGCAGGCGCACGGCACTGGTGGACATGGCTGCTGGTCAGCGCGGCGGTGATCGCCGCCGACCAGCTCAGCAAGTCATTGGTCGAATCGGCGCTGCGGGTCGGCGAGCAGCGCGCGCTGACCCCCAACTTCAGCATCGTGCTCGCCTACAACACCGGAGCCGCTTTCAGCTTCCTCGCCGATGCATCGGGATGGCAGCGCTACCTCTTCACCGCCTTGGCGCTCGCTGCGTCGGCGCTGATGGTCTGGCTGCTGCGGCGCGGTGGCAACCGCGTTTACAGCCTGGCGTTGAGCCTGATCCTTGGCGGCGCGCTTGGCAACCTCTGGGATCGCCTCACCCTGGGCAAGGTCGTCGATTTTCTGCTGGTGCACGATTACCTGCCCTTCGGCGGGGGACTCGCGGCACGCTTCGACCCGTTTCCCGCGTTCAACGTAGCCGACAGCGCACTCACTGTCGGCGTCGCGCTGTTGATCCTGGACAGTTTCCGCCAGCATCATGCAGATCGTCCCGCAATGACGCCGAACCGATGAACGAAGTCATCCTCGCCAACCCGCGCGGATTTTGCGCCGGCGTCGATCGGGCTATCGCGATCGTCGAGCAGGCGCTCGCCCGGTTCGGCGCGCCGATCTACGTGCGCCACGAAGTCGTTCACAACAAGTTCGTCGTCGACGATCTCAAGTCGAAGGGCGCGATATTCGTCGACGAACTTGCCGATGTTCCGAAGGGAAGCACGGTCGTGTTCAGCGCGCATGGAGTCTCGCGCGCGGTGCGCGACGAAGCCGCGGCGCGCGGCTTGACCGTCTTCGACGCGACCTGTCCGCTGGTGACGAAGGTGCATGTCGAAGTCACCAAGATGCACGCCAATGGGCGCGAAATCGTGATGATCGGTCACGCCGGCCACCCTGAAGTCGAGGGCACGATGGGCCAGGCCGACGGCGGCATCCATCTGGTCGACTCGGTCGCCGAGGTCGATCGCCTCGTTGTCCGCGACCCCTCGCAGCTCGCTTACGTGACGCAGACGACGCTGTCGGTCGACGACGCGGCCACGATCGTGGCGGCCCTCAAGCGCCGTTTTCCCGCGATCATCGGCCCGAGGAAGGATGACATCTGCTATGCGACGCAAAACCGCCAGGACGCGGTCAAATTTCTTGCTCCGCAATGCGACGTGGTCATCGTCGTCGGCAGCCCGAACAGCTCGAATTCCAACCGGTTGCGCGAGGTCGCCGCCCATCGCGGTATTCCCGCCTACATGATCGATCGCGCCGAAGAGCTTCAGCCCGAGTGGGTCGAGGGCAAGCGGCGAGTCGGTGTCACCGCGGGCGCCTCGGCCCCGGAAGTCCTGGTCCAACAGGTGATCGAACGCCTGCGCGAACTCGGCGCAGGCAACGTTCGTGAGCTGGACGGTGCCGTCGAATCGGTGATGTTTCCACTGCCGCGCGGGCTCACCGCGCACGGCGAGCGCGGCACGCACTGACCGCTCAGACCGGCGGCGGCGCGCGGCCCTGGGCACGAAACCAGCCGAGCCCCGCTGCGAGCGCAACGAGTGCCAGCGCCGCCGCCGCACCGGCGCACAAGGCCTGCCGGCCGCTTTCGCTGAACGCGCGCACGACGCCCTCGGCGACATACCAGGGCAGCACGAGCAGCGTCCACTGGCGCGCGCGCACGTGCCCCTGCGCTACGCCGGGCGTCAAGCCGAGCAGCGGCACAGCCTTCAGTGCAAGCCATGACCCGCCCGGCTTCAGCGGGGCGAGCCACAACTCCCAGAGCAATTCCAGCAGTGCCAGCGCGACAAGGGATGCGGCGGCCGCGCGCCGCCAGCGGCCGCTGCCGTCACGCGACGGCGACATACTCGAATAGCTCGAACCCCGGACCCTGATCGACCAGCTTGGTCAGCACTGCAGTGCCGACCGACTTGTCGCGGTGCAGTGATATCGCCTGCTCGAGCTGGAACACTCCGGCCGGGACCAGCGCCATCGGCGGTGACTCCTCCTGGCCGCTGTCCGGCAGCAGCACCATCGGCAGCAGCGGCGAGCCGTCCGCGCCTTCGCCGCGGCCCGCGGCGGCCTCCGGACTGTCGGTTAAGAGCTCGCAACCGAATTCGAGGCCGGTACCGCGCATCGTGTTGCGGAACCACCGCACCATCGCCGCCTGCAGCGCCGTTCGTCCCTCGACCCGCAGCGCGATCAAGTCACCAACGCGCAGCGGCGCATGCACCGAATCGATCTGGCGCAGCGCGTAGCCGGCAGGCGTGTGATTGATGACCTGGCACGCGGTCATCGTCGGGAGGCCGGGCGGCGGATGGAAGATGTCCAGATGCGCGCCGGGGCTGTATTGCCAGACCGCGTTCAAGCCGGCGCACATGACGACGCGGGCGCGCGACGGCAACCGGTTGAATTGCCGCGCGGGCGGGATCGCCCATTGCCGCAGCAGGCGGCGCAGCAAGGTCATGTATTGCGCGACCGCTGCGGTGTCGGCGGGAAATCCCGCGGGCGCCTTGCCCCCGGTATCCAGCGTGCGCAGCTGCTCCTGCAGCTGGAAGGCAAGGTCGAAGGTCAGCAGAAACAGCTTGTTACCCTCGAGGTTGCCGCCCTTGTTGGACGAGAACGGCGGAAAATCGTGCCCGATCGGGACGATAGCCACCGCTTTCGCCAGTCGATGCACCGGAGCCACGTCCGTCAGCTTCGCCCAGTGCGAATGCTCCTGCAGGTACTGGATCACGTGGCTGAGCTGCGTCGGCAGGAAGCCGTAGGGATTGGCCAGCGCCAGCAATAGGGCCTGCACATAGATCCGTTCCGGCGTGGCTTCGGGATTATCGCTGGAGATGGGCGTCTGGTGCAGGCCCCGCGAACGGGAATGGACATAGATCGCATGCGCATCGTGCCAGGTTCTCGCCGGCACCGGCGCGTACGACATATAGCTGTTGGTCAGCACGCGGGTCGTGCACTGCAGACAGCGATGAATCAGCGCGACCAGCAAGCGATTGCCGCCGAGCAGGATGCGCTTTTCGGCCTCGTGCGCGAGCAGCCGCTTGTACGCGGTGGCGAGCTCGGCGGACAGCGTCAGCGCGACCTTGGCGGCTTCGAGCGCATTGCCGGTCAGCGGATGCGCCGCGCGCGCGAAGTTGCGCTCGAGTATCGGCCAGAGCGTGACGGCGGCCGTGTAGAACTTCTCGGCGAGTTCCAGGCGGCGCGAGTCCGAGATCGCGGCCCGGTTGGTGGCGGCCAGCGCATCGCCGATCACACCGGCGGCTTCGATCGACTCCCGCTTCATCGCTTCGTCGATCCACGCCTGGACTTGCGCAGGCCGCGTTTCGGGCGGGTGCGCGGGCCGTTCGTTGATTGGCGGGAGGCTGAGGGCGAGGCTCAAGAGCGTAGGCAGTGGAGGGGTTACCGGCCGATTGTAGACGATGCGACCGTACGGATCGCGGCCAAGACCCTACATGGCATCGAGAAAGTCTGCGACTGGTGCGATCTGCTCGGCGTCGAGCAACATCGGCGCGTGTCCGATCCCGGCCCATTCGATCAGACGGGGTTTGGGGCCGCGGATGCGCATCGCCGCAGCGGTCTCCGCTGCGAGCAGATCCGATTCCGCGCCACGCAAGACCAGCGTCGGGCACGAAATCGCGTCCCATACCGGCCAGAGGTCACTTTTTTGCGCCGCTTGAACACGGAACGGGACGGCGATGCCGGGATCGTATTTGAGCCGCCAGCTGCCGTCCTGGAGTTGCCGCGCCGTCGTCTGCGCCAGCGTTTGCCACTGCGAATCGGAGAGCGCGCCGAACGGCGCGGACACTTGGCGGATATGCGCCTCCAGCGCGGCGAACGATTCGAATTGCGGATCGGCGCCGACGTAGGAGGCGATCCGCGCCAGCGCCGGCGACTCGATCACCGGGCCGACGTCGTTGACGACCAGCCTTACGATGGGCGTATTTCGTTGCGCGGCCAGCACCATGCCGAGCAGCCCGCCCATCGAGGTCCCGACCCACGCGCAGCGCTCGACCGATGCGTGCGCCAGCAGCGCCGCCAGCGTCGTCAGATAGGTGGGGAACGCGTAGTCGTTCGGATCGGCCAGCCATTCGCTGTCGCCGCGACCCGGCATGTCGGGACAAAGCACGCGGAAACGATCGCCGATCGCCGCCGCCAGCGCATCGAAGTCGCGACCGTTGCGAGTCAGCCCGTGGACGCAGACGACGACACGAGGATTGTCCGGATCGCCCCATTGCCTGTAGGCGATGCGATGGAAGCCATGCGGGCTGAGACTGGCGAAATGGCGTTCTTGCTGAGGGGGCATGCGGATCGTTGCGCGCGGGAGTCGGTGCGCTGCGTCACGGCATCGTCGAGCAAAATGCCGGGCGCGTCAAATGTTGGCACCGTACCTGGTCTCGCTACTCCGCGCGCAGCGTGCGGTCGAGGATCAGCAGCATCGCGGCGGTCGCGCCCCAGATGTAACGCTCGCCGTACGGAATCGCGTGATAATCGCGGCGCAGCTCTCCCATCATGCGGAAGTGGCGTTGCTGATTGCCGGGCTCGAGAAGAAACGCCAGCGGCACCTCGAAGACCGAGGCGACTTCGACCGGATCCGGCTTGAGCACGATCGGCGGCTCGATCCAGCCGACGATCGGCGTCACCCGATATCCGGTGACCGTTTCGTAGTCGGCCAGGCGCCCGAGAGGCCGCACGCGATCGCGCGGCAAGGCGATCTCTTCCTCGGCTTCGCGCAACGCGGCAGCGACTGCGTCGGCGTCCTCGCGCTCGATGCGGCCGCCGGGAAAGCTTATCTGTCCCGGATGGTCGGGCAGGTCGGCGCTGCGCTCGGTAAACAGCACCGTCAGGCCTTCGGGACGATTGACCAGCGGCACCAGCACGGCGGCGGGCGTGGTCATGCCTTCGCGCCCCGGCAGGCGGAATCCGTCGGAAAGATTGGTCGCCGATGTCGGCGCCGGCCGCTCGAACCGCTCGCGCAACCATGCCTGCTGCTCGGCTGGCGATAACTGGAAAAGAGGTAACTGCATCGGGCGCAAGTGGCCCGGATCCGGGCACGGCGACAATTGTAGCGCGCACCGCAAGCTCGCCAGTACGGCGATATATCAGACCAGAAGCTTGATCGCAGCGATTCCCAAGGCACCGACTAGAAGAGTGCGAAGGACATGCGTCGGTACACTGCGCGTGGCAATGCTCCCGGCGACGATGCCTGGCAGCCCACCGGTGACCAGGGCGAGCAGCAGGCCAGCGTCGACGTTGCCGAGCAAGGCGTGACCTACTGTCGCGATCGCTGTCAGCGGGACGGCGTGCGCGATGTCACTGCCGGCAATCTCGGCAGGCTCGAGCTCGGGGTAGAGCACTGCGAGGATCGCCGCTCCGATGGCGCCCGCGCCAAGCGACGTGAGTGCCACGGCGGCGCCGATCAGTGCGCCTGCGACGACCGTCGCGGCCGGGCGGTGGCGGCGCACGCGATCGAGCGCCGCGGAATGGAGTGCCCAGCGCCGGATGCTCCCTCGGAGCAACAGCAACGCGACACTGATCAGCACCGCGATGGCGACCGATAAGCGGATCACTCGCGCCAGCCCTTGCGGCGTAACGCTGACGTTCGCAAGGACTACGAGCGTCGCGATCGCCGCGGGCACGCTGCCGGCCACGAGCAGGACGACCACAGGTGCCTTTATCGTGCCCGCGGCGCGATGCGCGAACGTCGCAGCGGTCTTGGTTATGGCGGCGCAGGCGAGATCGGTACCGACCGCGATAGGGGCCGGAATGCCGAATGCGGTGATCAGCAGCGGCGTCATCAGCGACCCGCCACCGACGCCGGTCATGCCGACCATCAGCCCGACGCCAAGGCCGGATAACGCAAGCCACGCGAATTCGGTCATCGCGACCAGCCCTGAAATGGCGTCGCGGTCGCCCGCGCGCTAGCGGCCGGCGCGAACGCGGTCGGGATCATCGCTCTCGCGACGGTCGCTCGCCTCGGTGGCGATGTCGGCCAGCGCGTTTGCAGCCGCAGCGTGATGAGCGCGAAATTGTGCTCCGATCAGGATTACGGCAGGCCCGGTTAGATCGGCTTCGGCGATACGGGGCAACGCACCGATGGTCGAATAGATAGTGCGCGCATTCGGCAGCGATGCGTTCTCGACCACCGCCAGCGGCGTCGCCGCTGGCTTGCCGGCGGCGATCAGCGCCGCCGCGATGGCGGCCGCCTGACCGACGCCCATATAGATGGCGCCCGCATCGGCGGCGGCGATGCTCCGTGCCCATTCGTTTGCAGCCTCGCCCTCGCCCACGCGCGGGGTGACCAGACTGACTGTGCGCACCAGGCCGCGCTGCGTCAGGGAAATCCCGATTTGCGCACTCGCCGCCAGTGCCGCCGTAATGCCCGGCACCACCTCGTACCGCACGCCTGCCGCCTCGAGCGCCGCGATTTCCTCCTGCGCACGGCCGAAGAGCATCGGATCGCCACCCTTCAGCCGCACGACGACCGAGTGCACGGCCGCCGCATCGACCAGGCGCTTGTTGATGAATTGCTGCGCTGTCGAATGCTTGCCGCAACGCTTGCCGACCGCGATCTTGCGAGCGTTCGCGGCGAGCGCGATGGTGTCCGGATGAACCAGTGCATCGTAGAAGACGATATCGGCGCGCTCGAGCAGCCGCGCGGCGCGCAAGGTCAGCAGGTCCGGGGCGCCCGGGCCCGCGCCGACCAGATAAACGATCCCGCCGCGTTTGTTCACTGGACCATTCCCGCAGCGACCGTGTCGTGCGTCGCATCGTCGATCAGGATGAAGCTTCCGGTGGCACGGCTCTCCTCGTAGCGGTCGACGAATGCCGGCCGCGCCAGTGCAAGGCGGACGTGGCCGATGTCGTTCATCGCCAGCCCCGCCGGTGCCGGCTCTCTCGATTGGGTAGAAACGTTCCACAAGTAATCGATGCGGTCGACTTGGGCGCTCGCTTCGCGCGTCGTATGCCGAAGCAGATAACGGCGGCGGGAATCGAGCGGCGCGTTCGCCAGCCAGCACAGCGATGCGTCGACGGTGCGCAAAATCGCAGGCGCCGAATCCGGATGGACCAGCATGTCGCCGCGAGAAATGTCGAGCTCCTTGTCGAGGACGATGGTGACGGGCGCGTGCAGTCCGGCGTGGCGCCGATCGCCTTCGTACGTCCGGATCGCCCGCACGCGGGCGCTGTGCAGCGATGGCAGCACCGTCACGACATCGCCGACCGCGATCGCGCCCGATTCGATCCGGCCCATGTAGCCGCGCGGCTGCCCTGCAACCGGCCTAGCGACGAACTGCACCGGGAAGCGCAACGGTCCCTGAGCGAGCGTCGGCGCCGATTCCACCGTTTCGAGTATCTGCAGCAGCGTTGGTCCGGTGTACCAGGGCAGCCGGCTGCCGCGGTCGACGACCATGTCGCCGTCGAGCGCCGACATCGGAACGAATCGCGCATCGCGTATGCCCGAAGCCTGGGCAAAAGCGGTGAAGTCGGCGACGATCGCGGCGAAGACGCGCTGGTCGAAGTCGACGAGGTCCATCTTGTTGACCGCGACCACCAGGTGCGGGATGCCCACCAGATGAGCGATCGTCGCATGCCGCCGGGTTTGCGTAACGACGCCATGCCGTGCGTCGACGACCAGGATCGCCAGATCAGCGGTGCTGGCGCCGGTCACCATGTTGCGCGTGTATTGCTCGTGGCCGGGTGTGTCGGCGATGATGAATTTGCGCAGCGCCGTCGCGAAATACCGGTAGGCGACGTCGATCGTAATGCCTTGCTCGCGCTCGGCGCTGAGGCCGTCGGTCAGCAGTGACAGGTCGAGCGGACCGCCGCGGCGCTGCGAGGTGCGGGCGATCGCGGCGAGCTGGTCGGCCAGGATGGCCTTGGTGTCATAGAGCAGCCGCCCGATCAGCGTGCTCTTGCCGTCGTCGACGCTTCCCGCCGTGATAAAGCGCAGTACGCCGTGCTCGAGCAGGTCGATTTTATCCAGCGCCGACATCAGAAATAGCCTTCCTTCTTGCGCAATTCCATCGATGATTCGTTGGTCTGGTCGTCGAGTCGGGTGGCACCGCGCTCGGTGATCGTCGCCACCGCGGTCTCGGCGACGATCGCCTCGATCGTCGCCGCATCGGAAGCGACCGGCGCCGTGCAGCTGATATCGCCGACGGTGCGAAAGCGCACCGAAATCCGCTCGACCGTCTCGCCGTCGCGCGGCGGCGTCAGGGCGGTCACCGGCACCAGCGCCGTGCCGCGGCGAACGACGCGCCGCCGATGCGCCAGGTAGAGCGACGGCACTTCGAGGCACTCGCGCGCGATGTATTGCCAGACATCGAGCTCGGTCCAGTTGCTGATCGGGAAAACGCGGACGTGCTCGCCGGGCCCGACGCGCGCGTTGTACAGGTTCCACAGCTCGGGACGCTGATTCTTCGGATCCCATTGTCCGAACGCATCGCGAAACGAGAACACGCGTTCCTTGGCGCGAGCCTTTTCCTCGTCCCGGCGCGCGCCGCCGATGCAGGCATCGAAGCCGAACTCGGCGATCGCATCGAGCAGCGTTACCGATTGATGGCGGTTGCGGCTTTCATCGGGACTTGCGAGAACGACGCGGCCTTTGACGATCGAGTCCTCGACCGAGCGCACGATCAAACGCTCACCCAGCTCGGCCGCACGGCGGTCGCGAAAGGCGATGACTTCGGGAAAGTTGTGACCGGTGTCGATGTGCAGCAGCGGAAACGGAAACGCGCCTGGGCGAAACGCCTTTTCGGCGAGTCTCAGGAGGACCAGCGAGTCCTTGCCGCCCGAAAACAGCAGGGCAGGGTGCTGGCATTGCCCGGCGACCTCGCGCAGCACGTGGATTGCTTCGGATTCGAGCCAGCCCAGATGATCGGCATCGGCGGCGCGCCAGGGCGCGGCTTCAACCGAAGCGAAGTCCGGTTCCAGAAATGCAGCGTCGGTCATGCCGGCACCCCGACGGGGATCACGCGTACCGGGACCTTCACCGGCCTGCGATGCAGCCCGCACTCGCGGTGCTCGGGTTGCTCCCACCACCAGCGTCCGGCGCGCAGATCCTCGCCCGGCTCGACCGGACGCGTGCACGGCGCGCAGCCAATGCTCGGGTAGCCCTGTTCGTGCAGCGGATGGCTGAGGACCGCATTGGAGCGCAGGTAATGCCAAACGTCGGCCTCGCTCCAGTCGGCCAGCGGGTTGAACTTGGGTATGCCGCGGTCGGCATCGAATTCCTCGACGGCAAGGTCGGCACGTGTGATCGATTGCGCGCGGCGCTGCCCGGTGATCCAGCCGCCATTTCCGGCCAGTCCGCGGGTGAGGGGGTTCGTCTTTCGGATGGCGCAACAGGCCTGACGCAACTCGATGCTGCGGTAGAAGGCGTTGGTACCATTGGCGGCGACGAATGCTTCCAGCTCGGCCGCATCCGGATGTAAGACCTGGATCGTCAGTCCGTAGCGTTCGCGCACGCGATCGATCTGCATGTGGGTCTCGTCCGGCAAGCGTCCGGTATCGAGGGTCAGGATTTCGACCGGCAGCGCATGCCGCGCGACGAGGTCGATCAGCACCATGTCCTCGGCGCCGAAGCTGCTGGCCAGCGCTACGGGCGCATGATCGCGCCCAACCCGTGACAGCAGCGTGACGACGGCGGCGATGCGGGCTTCGATGCTCATCGTCTCGAACCCTCGCTCGGCGCCGGCGCTTCCGCGGCCGCGGCCTGAAGGCGGCGACGGAACAGCGGCAACGGCTGAGCGACCGTCGCCTGGTAGTTGTCGCTGAAATCGTCGAAAGCAGCCAGCGCTTCGGCGACATTGCGGCCGGGCTGCAGCGCGAAGGTGTCGAAACCGCACTGCAGAAGAAAATACAGCTGGTCGCGCAGGATCTCGCCAATCGCGCGCAGCTCGCCGGAGTAACGGTATTTTTCGCGCAGCAGACGTGCAGTCGAGTAGCCTCGGCCGTCGCCAAACTTCGGGAAGTCGACGGCGATCAAAAGCAGGCAAGCGACGTCGCCCGCGAGCGCATCCGGGTCGTCGGCGGGTTTCAGCCAAACGCCGATATCGCCCCTGGCCGCCAGTGCACCGTGCTGCGCCGACCACAGAGCGAGTGGAACGATCGCCGGTGTCGAAACCGGCACATCCGCGATCGCCGCCGTTTCGGGAAGCAACGCCCAGCGATCGTCGATCACGGTCCGGTTCCTAGTGAGCAGCGGCATAGACGCGCTCCTTGAACGGCTCGATGCCGATCCGCCGCACCGTATCGATGAACTGCTCGTCGGCGTGGCGCCGCTCGATGTACGTATCGAGGAGCTTCGCGACGACATCGGGCATCTCGCGCGCGGCAAACGACGGACCGATCACCTTGCCCAGAGACGCATGCTCGCCCTGGTCGCCCCCGATCGATACCTGATACCACTCGGCGCCGCCCTTATCGACGCCCAGCACCCCGATATTGCCGACGTGGTGGTGGCCGCAGGCGTTCATGCACCCCGAGATGTTGAGGTTGATCTCGCCGATGTCGTGCAGGTAATCGAGATCGTCGAATCGCCGCTGGATCGCTTCGGCGATCGGTATCGACTTGGCATTGGCCAGCGAGCAGAAGTCGCCGCCGGGGCAGCAGATGATGTCGGTAAGCAAGCCGATGTTCGGCGTGGCGAAGCCGAGCGCCTTGAGCTCGCCCCAGAGTGCGAGCAGGGCGGCCTGCTTGACGTGCGCGAAGATCAGATTCTGCTCATGTGAAACGCGGACTTCGCCGAAGCTGTACGCGTCGGCCAGGTCGGCAACCATATCCATCTGGTCCGAGGTCGCGTCGCCCGGCGGCACGCCGGTTTTCTTCAGCGACAGCGTGACGGCGGCGTAACCGGGGACCTTGTGCGGGAAGACGTTGCGCTTGACCCAGTTGGCGAACGCCCGGTTGTCGGCTACCGCCGCGCGAAAACCTGCGTCGTCGCCGGGCAAACGTTCGTAAGGCGGCGGCGCGAAGAACGCCGCGATGCGCTCTATTTCCTCGTCCGGCACGGTCGCCGGCCCGCCTTGCACACGCTGCCATTCCGATTCGACGTGCCGCGTGAAGACCTCGAGCGTCATCTCCTTGACCAGGATCTTGATGCGCGCCTTGTAGATATTGTCGCGCCGGCCGAAGCGGTTGTAGACGCGCAGGATCGCGTCCAGGTAATTGAGGATTTCCTCGCGCGGCAGAAATTCGCGGATAACGTGACCAATCACCGGTGTGCGCCCGAGTCCGCCCCCGACCAGCACGCGGAATCCGATGTTTCCCGCCTCGTTGCGTACCGCGTGCACGCCGATATCGTGCACCAGCGTCGCTGCGCGATCGGTCGCCGAGCCCGACACCGCAATCTTGAATTTGCGCGGCAGATAGGCGAACTCGGGATGGAACGTCGACCATTGCCGGAACAGCTCGCTGTACGGCATCGGGTCGATGATTTCGTCGGCAGCGATGCCGGCAAAATGGTCGGCGGTGATGTTGCGCACGCAGTTGCCGCTGGTCTGGATCGCGTGCATTTCCACCGTGGCCAGCTCGCCCAGAATGTCCGGAACATCCTCGAGCCGCGGCCAGTTGAACTGGATGTTCTGGCGCGTGGTGAAATGCCCGTAGCCTCTGTCATACTTTCGGCCGATGTGGGCTAGCTTGCGCATCTGGGTCGACGACAACAGGCCATACGGAACCGAAATACGGAGCATCGGCGCGTATTTCTGGATGTACAGGCCATTCCGCAGGCGTAGCGGCCGGAACTCGTCCTCGGTCAGCTCACCGGCGAGAAAACGCCGCGTCTGGTCGCGGAACTGAGCGACGCGCTCGTCGACGAGCCGTTGATCGTGGTGGTCGTACCGGTACATTGTGGTCGGGTGCAGGGCTCCCAGTCGCCAGCGTAGTTGCGCATCGTTATGCGTACAAGGAATGAGTGGCAATTAGTTGATAGCCGAATCGCATAACGTGGGAATTTGGAGATGAAGCAGGGCTTGCTGCTTTTCGCCCATGGAGCTCGGGAACCGCGATGGGCCGAGCCGTTCGAGAGGCTGCAGCAGCGGGTTCGGGCGCTGGCGCCCCAAGCGGAAGTGCGGCTGTGCTATCTCGAGCTGATGCATCCGGACCTCGAAGGTGCGATCGCCGAGCTCGTGGCCCTAGGTGTCGACTCGATCCGCATCGTTCCGGTCTTTCTCGGCCAAGGGGGCCACGTCCGGCGCGATCTGCCGGGCTTGATCGCCGCGGCTCAAGGTCGCTTCACCGGGACGATGATCAGCGTCATCGCGCCAGCTGGCGAGGACGACGCAGTACTCGACGCCTTGGCGCGGTATTGCGTCGGGGGCCCCGAATACTGATCGGGCGAAGGTATTAGCCCGTCGGGCGCCGTCTGTGGCGACGTCTATGGCCAGCCGTCAACTTTCTGACGGTCGGGCCAATGCCATTGCACCCCAATGGCTTACGTCACGAACCTCTAGTACTTACGCATGCCGTGCCTCGGATGTTCGGCCGCCAGCGCACCTTGGCTTCCAATGATCGGACCGAGGATGTTCGTCGATCGACGCTAGCGCAAGTCGCCACCCGGGTCGCATATCTCAGGCGTTTCGGTTCGGGCCAACAGGTCGACCACTAGCAATCCATCCGGCAATCCGGCGAGCACTGGCCAAGAGTCGCAAAGCGCCGCCGCGAGTCCTGCGTCTGCGCTGACAAACTGCGCGTCATAGAGCCAAAGACGCTGCTGCGGAACGGGTCTGACCGCTGGAAAGTGGCGAGTCGGGCCGTCTGATTTGCCTGCCGGACGTTTGGAGATGGTACTTTACATAATATACATTATACGCAGTACGGCATATGGCCGGGTCGCGAAGGCGAGGCGAACGCCCGCACTCCTTCAGCCAGGCTGCTGCCAGCGCAACCGGGCACGGCTTGCGATGTCGATGATGGGTATTGGCGCCAATCTGGAGATATCGGTTTGGGCATTCGCTTCAGGCGCCGGCCAGGCACGCGAATCGAAAAGTTGCGTCAGCCCGTTCGGAATAAAACGGCTGCGCGACGCATAGACATGCCGGTCGCCGTACTGCGTCTGCTGATGCACATAAAAACGTTGTGGCACCATCAGCCGCAACTCGTCCCTGGCGCGGGTCATCGCCACGTACAGCAGTCGCCGTTCCTCCTCGATCTCCTCTGCCGATCCGGTGCTCAAGTCCGACGGGATGCAGCCGTCCACTACATTGAGGACATGAACGCTGCGCCACTCCTGTCCCTTGGCCGAGTGAATCGTCGAAAGGATCAGATAGTCGTCGTCCAGGCCGGGAGCGCCGGCTTCGTCGCTGGTCGCCGCCGGCGGGTCGAGCGTGACCTCGGTCAGGAAACGCTCGCGTGACGCATAGGTCGATGCGATCCTGCCGAGCTGTATCAGGTCTGCCTGCCTTGTGTGCGCATCGTCGTAGATCCGGCGCAAATGCGGTTCGTACCAGCGTGTCGCCGCGTCGATGTCGGCCGGCCAGCTCGCCTTGGATGAGCGGAGCACGCCGAACAGGTCCCGCAAGGCGCCGAAATCGCCGGCGGCGGGCCCCGGCATGCAAAAGTCGCCCATTGCGATCACCGGATCAGGCGCGGTTTCCATCGCATCGAGCAGCTTCCCCGCGGTTGCCGGCCCGACCCCCGGCAGCAGGCGCGCGATGCGAAAGCCGGACATCCTGCTGCGCGGATTGTCCGCCCAGCGCAGCACGCACAAGACATCCTTGACGTGCGCGGCATCGAGGAATTTGAGCCCGCCGAACTTGACGAATGGAATGCTGCGCCGGGCCAGCTCGAGCTCGAGCTGCGCACTGTGGCTGGCGCTGCGGAACAGCACGGCCTGCGATTTGAGCGTCATTCCGCACTCGCGGTGCTCCAGGACCTGGTCGGCGACGCAGCGCGCCTGATCAGCTTCGTCGCGAACGCTGATCAGCTGCGGCTTCTGCGATGCCGTGCGCTCGGTCCACAGGTTCTTGCTGTAACGCTCGCTGGCCAGGGCGATGACCGCATTCGACGCATCGAGGATCGGCTGCGTCGACCGGTAGTTTCGGTCTAGCGTGACGATGCACGCGGGGGGATCGAACGCGTGCGGGAAATCCAGGATGTTGCGTACCGTGGCCGCACGAAACGAATAGATCGACTGCGCGTCGTCGCCGACGACGGCAAGCCCGGCGCCGTCGGGCTTGATGTCCAGCAGGATCGACGCCTGCAGGCGGTTGGTATCCTGATACTCGTCGACCAGCACGTGATCGAATCGAGCGCCGATCTCGCGGCCCAGCGCCGGCTCGGCGACCATGTGCGCCCAATAGAGCAACAGGTCGTCGTAATCCAGCGCGTTCTGCGCGCCCTTCTCGGCGGCGTACGCGGCAAACAGCCTGTTGAGCTCGGCTTCCCACTGCGCGCACCAGGGAAAGCTCGCGGCGAGTACCTCGGAGAGCGCGGCGCCGCTGTTGACCGCTCGCGAATAGATCGCGAGGCAAGTGCCCTTCCCCGGGAAACGATTCTTGGTCGCCGACAGGCCGAGCTTGTGCCGTACGATAGCGAGCAAATCCTCCGAGTCGCCGCGATCGTGGATGGTGAACGAAGGATTGATGCCGATCCGCTCCGCGTATTCGCGCAACAGCCGCGCACCAATGCTGTGAAATGTCCCCGACCACGGCAGCGCGGGGGGGCGTGAGTTGCCGGCGCCGATGCTTCGGCTCAGTACTTGGCCGGCGCGGCGCTCCATTTCTGCCGCAGCGCGCCGCGAAAACGTCAGCAGCAGAATGCGCTGTGGGTCGGCGCCGCTGAATACCAGGTGCGCGACGCGATGCGCGAGCGTGTTGGTCTTGCCCGAGCCGGCGCCGGCGATTACCAGCAGGGGCCCCTGCCCTTTCGTGCCCACCGGTCCGACGCCGTGCTCGACGGCAAGACGCTGCAGCGGGTTCAGCGCGCTCAGGTAGCGGTCGACCCCGGCAGGCGATCGGATGTCGGGGTCAGTCGGCGTGGGCAAAGATGCGATCTCGAGTTTGTGATCGGACATCACGGTCTTGGATGGCGAAACTCCGGGTCGTAGAACGTTCGTTCTAGACCGAGGATAGCATCGGTCGGCCGGGCGCGGAAGAATTCCCAGTCCGAACGTGAACTTCGTCGGCTAACCGTAGGTTACAGATGGAGTTTGGAAGCTTGGCCGGGCTGTAGCCACAAACCGAGCAACGCCAGCCCGGTGAACGCCGCGCCGGCGTAGAAGGTCAACATCGGGCCGTATGCCGTCCAGAGCCAGCCGGCCAGCGCGCTCGCCACCAGCAGCGCGACGCCGCTGACCAGATTGAACAGGCCGAAGGCGGTGCCGCGCAGATCGGCAGGCGCGGTCTGCGCCACCAGCGCGGACAGCACGCCTTGGGTGAGACCCATATGCACGCCCCAAACCGCGGTGCCCGCGAGGACGCCGTCGACCGATCCGGCCTTCGCTAGGACGACGTCGGCGAGGATCAATGCGACGAGGCCGGCCGACAGCAAAGCGCCCTGCCTTCCCCGGTCGGCCAGCACGCCGGCCGGATACGAGACCAGGGCGTAGACGATGCTCATCAGCACCATGACCAAAGGCACCCAGGCGATGGCCATTCCGACGCTCTGTGCGCGAAGAACGAGGAATGCCTCCGAGAAACGGGCCAGGGTCATCACCGCGGCGATGGCGACGATCCACCAATAGCGCGTCGGCAGTCGCTTGATGTCGGCCAGCGCGATCGGTTTTCCCGCGGCCTCTCCGTCGGCGACCTGCTTGGGCTCGCGCACACCGAAGATCAGCAGCGCGACTGCGGCGAACGCGGGTATCGTCGCGAGCCAGAACACGGCACGGAAATTGTCGGCGAGCCAGATCATGGCGCCGATGGCCAACAGCGGGCCGGCAACAGCGCCGACGGTATCCAGCGCCTGGCGCAGGCCGTACGCGGCGCCGCGTGAATCCTCCGGTGTGATATCGGCGATAAGTGCGTCGCGCGGCGCGCCGCGTATGCCCTTGCCGATTCGGTCGACGAAACGCGCGGTGACGATCCAGCCGAGCGAGGTCGCAAGCGGAAACATCGGCTTGGTTAGCGCGGCGATCCCATAGCCCAGGACCACCAGCAGCTTGCGCTTGCGGAAGCGATCGGAGACGTATCCGGAAAAAACCTTGATGATCATCGCCGTTGCCTCGGCGATGCCTTCGATGATGCCGACGGCGAAGGCCGACGCGCCGAGCACCGTGACCATGAACAGCGGGAGCAGACTGTGGATCAGCTCGGACGAAACGTCCATCAGCATCGAGACGAGTCCGAGCGTCCAGACGCTCGCGGGGATTCGCGACAATGCTGACGACTTCATCGCGCGGCGTTCATGCGCGCGGCCTTGCCTCGGCTGCGCGCCGCCGTTCGTGACCACCGCGCGCGCCGACGCCGCTGGGCGCCGCGCCTCACTGCGAAAAGTCGAACGCCGCGGTGAGATCACCCATTTGCGCACGCGCACCCGGCAAAGGCTGCAGAGCGAAGCGCCGGGTGATGAATTTGATGATCGAGGTCGTATCGTACTGCGTGTGATCGATGTAACCGCGCCGGGCGAACGGCGAGATGATCAGCGCCGGGATGCGGCTTCCCGGCCCCCAGCGGTCGCCTGCAGGCGGCGCGACGTGGTCCCAGAAGCCGCCGTTCTCGTCGTAGGTGACGATGATCGCCGTCGTCGCCCAAAGCGGGCTCGCCTTGATGCGCCCGAGCAGCGCCGCGATGTGCTCGTCGCCGGACAGGATGTCGGCATACCCTGGATGCTGGTTCAGTACACCCTCCGGCTTGTAGAACGCGACCTGCGGGAGCTCGCCCTTGTCGATCCCGGCGACCAGTTCCCGATAATCCTTCAGATGCAGGGCGCGGTCCGGCGTTCCCGGAGCGAACCGCGCGAAATAATTGAACGGTTGATGATGCGTGACAAAATACGGCGCGCCGTCGGCGCGTGTGGCGATGACTCTGCGCGGTGCATCGGCCGGCTGCATGCTGTCCTGCATCGCGGCGTCCCAGGCACCGGCGTACCACGCCCAGGACACGCCCTTTGCCGACAGCGTGTCGCCGATGGTGGTGAGCGTCTGCGGCGGCAGCGTGTGTTTGGTCGGATCGGCGTATCGCGCATCGCCGTCCTTCGCCGGAGCCACGCGCGAAGGCTGGTACCGCGGCTGCGCGGTATTGACCGAATAGCCATCGGGCGTCACTTCGCCGCCGAGGAACTCGGGCGCGCCGGCGAGGACGGATGACGGCGAGCCCGGACGCGTCTTGAGCCAGCCGCGCTCGTCGACTTGTGCGCGGAGGTTGGCGGGCGCGTCACGATCGACGGGCGTGCACGCGCAGATCAGCCAGAGATGGTTCAGATACGAGCCGCCGAAGGCCCCCATGAAGAAATTGTCGGCCAGCGTGTATTGCTGCGCCCACTTCCACACCGGCAAGCTCGAGCCGTCGTAGTAGCCCATCGTCAGCGCACCGGCGTCGCTCGCGGCGACGAAGCGATCGTTGCGGCCGCCGTCGATCTGCTCCTGGTTGCGGTAGAACTCGTGGATGAGATCGCGCGTGGCTGTCGACAGAGGGAGATTGATCGGCGCCGCATCGATGCGATACGGCCGGTTGGGCAGATCGCGGGGAAACGCCGGGTCGGCGTCTTTGCCCTTCCACACCGGCGGCAGCGCCGCGAGTGGCCGGCCGTCGCGGTCTACCTGTGTGTATTGCGCCGGCGTGGCGTTGGCGATGCCGTTGGCGCCGGGAAACAGACCGTACAGATTGTCGAAGCTGCGATTTTCCGCGTAGATGACGACGATATGCTCGATCCGGTCGAGCCCGGTTTTGGTCGGCGCCGGCGGCGGCAGCGTGCAACCGCCGAGCGTGATCAGCGCGGCTGCGAAGCAGGCCCATCGTTTCGTCGTCACGTGCATGAATGGCTCGCGGGCGATTGGGGCTCGAGTTCGTCGCCGCGGACTCAAGCGGTCTTCGGCGGCTCCCACAGCTCCACCTTGTTGCCGTCGGGATCGATGAACCAGCCGAAGCGGCCGTACTCGTGCTCCTCGATTTCGCCGATGACTTGCCCGCCGCCGGTGTGCACCTGTCCCAACGCGCCGTCCAGATCGTCGACGATCAGGTTGAACATGAACGCCCGCCCCGACGGCGCGAAGTAGTCGGTGTTCGCCGGAAACGGGCTCCAGACGGTGAAACTGTTGGGCGGCATCGTCGCGCACCGGAACTCGATCGAAGCTTTGCCGTCGCCGATACCCAGCCATTGCGCGTACCAGGCAAGCAGCTTCTCCGGTTCGGGCGACTTGAAAAAGAGGCCCCCCAGGCCGAGAACTTTTGCCATCGATCGCCCTTCACTCGAGTGTGACGTTGGTGCGCACGGTACCGGCGCGCTCGTGCCGCGCCGTCAGCGCGACGCGGTCTCCCACCCTGCCCTGCACCACCCATTCGATCTTCGCACGGTCGTCGGTCACATGGTAGTCCGGCCAAAACGAGACACCGGTGTGCTTGTATGCCTTCCCTTCGAGTTGCCCGACCTCCTGCCGCCGCTTGCCGCTGTGTAGCTTCGCGCCTTCGGGCAGGGAGATCTCGGCAATCAGCCCGCGGACGATCTTGCGCTCCAGCGCCCGTTTGCTGACATAGCTCGGCAGCCAGCCGGTGTTCTGCACCACCAGCCGGACGCGCCACGATTCCGGTCCGATTCGCTCGGCCAGCGCATCGACGAGCTCGAGCTTCGGTAACAGCAGCGCCTGCCAGATCATCCATGACGGAAACCGCGCGACTTCTTTTTCCAGGAATGCAGCCGGCGGATTGCTGAACGCATGCAGACGGTTCCACCCGCCGATTTCTATGGGCCCAAGCTGCGGGTGGTCGAACGGTTTCCAGTCGACGTGCGCGACGCCGCCGAGCTTCTGCTCGTTCCAGCGGTATAGCGTCAGGTCATCGGAGATCGGATGATCGCGGAACCAGTCGATGTAGAGATATTTCTCGATCCCCGCTTCGCGCATCGGCGACCAGATCTCGACCACCCAGGAAAATGCGCCCAGATGGTCGAACAGCCAGTCCGAGGTTCCGCCGATGACCTGCTTCGGATAATAGCGAAACTCGTGGTAGACCGAGATCGCCGGGTAGCCCGTCAATTCAGTTCCCTTGACACCGATCTTCTTGTAGACCCACAAGTCCTCCGGGACCATGTCCTCGTCGGGCGAATGATCGAACGGCCGCAACAGGACGCCGCTCCAGGTGTGGTAGCTGACGCCGCCGCCGATGTTCGGATGCGAGGTCAAAAATTGCACCTGGGCGCGCACCTCGGGCTCCGACGTCGGATAAGGGCCTGCACCCATCTGCTCGTGTTCTTGCCGCCAATGGGCAGGATAGTTTCTATTTAGATCAAGGCCTTCCTTGCGTTTCTTTACCTTCAGCATGAAACCGTCATAGTCTTCGAGGGTTCCTTCGGGAAGGACGCGGAAGTAGTCGCCGCCAACTTCGGTCGGATCGCGGCGCACCATCAACCGCGGCTCATCCGGATGGGCCTTCCACAAACCGTTGCTGTCCGGAACCCGCATCTGCAGGATCCGCCCGTCGCCGTCGATGTCTTCGACCGTCAGGCCCTCGATCTCGTCTTCGTCGTGCGGATACGGGCGCGTGCTGGAGCGAATGAATTTCGGCTTGTCGGCAAGCGCCCATTCGGGGCCGTCGGGATTGACCCGCGGGCAGATGTAGAACGCGCGGGTATCGAGCGCGCGCGTCACGTCGGCGTCCTGGCCATACCGGGTCAGCACATGATTGAGGAAGTAGACGCAGGCGACCGATGCTGCGACTTCGGTTGCGTGTACATTGCCTTCGACCCAGAACGCCGGCTTGTCTTCAGCCGGTCCGGTCGCCTTGCTGGTTACCGTCAAAACCCAGATGTCGCGGCCTTCGTGGCTCGTACCGATAGACTCGATCGTCGCCAATTGCGGAAATTCGGCGGCGTACTGCTTGAGGATCGCCGTCAGTTCGTCATAACGGTAAAAGCGATCGAAGCGGACGGAAGGCATGAGGGTTGCGACCAGCGGACAAAGCGCGAAGTGTGGCGGGCAGCGCCCCGCCGCGTCAACCGATCCGGAAAACTCGAGCCGAAACCGCGGCTAGATCCCGGCGTACCACTGGTAACCCTGATCTTCCCAATAGCCGCCCTTGCCGCCGGCGATGTTGGCGAAGCTCTCGACCAACTCGATCCGCATCAGATATTTGGCGTGCTTGTAGCCCAGCTGACGCTCGACCCGCAGCCTGACCGGCGCGCCGTTCGGCACCGGCAGTGACCTGTCGTTCAGCTCGTAGGCCAGAATCGTCTGCGGATGATAGGCATCTTCGAAATCGATGCTTTCGTAGTACGGGCTGGTGCCGTCGTTCTCCATCGGGTCGGCGCAATGGAATACGACATAGCGTGCGGCAGCTTTCGGCTGGACGATGTCGAGCAGCGCGGACAGCTTGGCGCCCTTCCATTTGCCGATCGCGCTCCAACCCTCGACACAATCGTGCCGCGTTATCTGCGTTCGGCTCGGCAGCGCGCGCAGATCGGCGAGCGACAGACTCGCCGGGCGCTCGACCAGGCCGTCGACCTCGAGCCGATACGCCGCGAATCCGCCCATCGCCAACGCCTGATATTGGGCGTTGCGCGGGACCGCCGTGCCGTTGCTGCGGAACTCCGGCGACAGGTCCGCATCGCTGAATTCCTGCGCCATCGCTTTGCGCGGAATCGCCCAACGCTGTGCAAAGTGCGTCAGCGATTCGCCGGCGCCCAGCGTCTTCTGAAACCAGGCGGTGCTTGCCAGCTTGTCGCAACCGGAGAGCACCAGCGCCCCCGCGCCGGACAGGGCCCCGAGGAGAAAACGCCGCCGTGACGAAATGAGATTCACTGCTTGGCTCCGCCTTCGACGCGATAGCGTCCGGTAATCATCGAACGAAGATTGTTCCACAGTCCGGTGATGATGACCTCGAAGACGTGGATGAATACGAACAGGACCAGCAACCAGGCGACGACGAAATGGATCGTCCGCGCCGACTGGCGTCCGCCGACGACGTCGACCCAGCCCGGAATGACCGAATCCAGCCCGGGTGACATCGCGAATCCCATCAGTATCACCAGTGGCAACAGCACGAAGATCACCGTCAGGTAGGTCAGCTTCTGCAGGACGTTATAACGCTTCGATGCCTCGCCGTGCGGATGATGGAAGCGCAGGTGGTCGATGATCGAGCGTCCGATCGAGCGCCAGTCGGCTCCGGTCGGGGCGAGATCGCGCGAAAGATGCCGACTCCAGATCGCGTACAGAACGTAGCAGAGTCCGTTAACGAGGAATATCCAGGCGAACAGGAAATGCCATTGCCGCGCCAGCGATAGCCAGCGGTTGCCCGGAATAGTCAGCCACGATGGGAAGGTCGCGGCGACGATCTCGCCGCTGGCGTCGCGCGAAGCGCCGAACAATCCGGTCGTGTCGAAATCGTGGCCGAGAATGCGCGTCATGCCCGTGACATTGTCCGCGTCCTCCATCGCGCCGATCTCCAGCACCGGCGGGCGTCCCGAGTACGACGAGTGGCCCCAGTACAACGCCGGATGCGCGCTGAAGATGTTGAGACCGCTCATGAAGAGCACCGTCAGCGCGATCACGTTGATCCAGTGCATGATGCGCACCGCCGCCGTATGCCGATAGTAGAGATACGACGTAGGTGTGGCATCCACGGTATCGACGGTCGACATGACTGACTTTCTCCCGGGCTCGTTGGCGGGCAGCCGCAACGTTGATTCTACTGCAGGCCCGCGCCCTGGGCGGAGCGCGGGCTCGGCGCCGACGCCGTGCCCGGTTTCTCGCCGCCAACCGCCGAGCGCTTGTCGGGCAATTTTAGCCGAAGGCGCGACGACGCCGGCGGTGGCGGACTGAACAGCCGCTGGAACTGTTCGACCAGCCTGACGAACTCCTGCGTCTCGGCGAACGGTGGAATGCGCGAGCCATAATGCAATACGGCCTGCTCGCCCGCATTGTATGCCGCCAGGGCAAGCGAGACGTCGTTCGCGAATTGCACGATCAGGTCGTGCAGATAGTGTGTTCCCGCGCGCAGGTTGACCTCGGGATCCAGCAGCTTTTGAGCGGCGCTTCGCTTCGAATCGCCGATCACTCCGTAGCGCGCCGCGGTATCAGGCAGTAGTTGCATCAGGCCGAACGCGCCTTTGGGCGAAACAGCTGCCGGATCGAATCCCGACTCGACGGCAACGACGGCCTTGACCAGGGCCGGGTCGAGCGACTGCAAGCGGGCGTTTCGCTCGATCAGCGGCAGCAGGCGCTTGAGGTTCGGATGATTGACGGCGCGCTGGTAAATGGCGGTCCGGCGGAATGCCTCGTCGCTGAGCGCTTCGGCGCGCTCGCCCGCGTCCGGAGGGTCCAGCGTGCTGTGGCCCTTGAAAAAAAGCCGGTATCGCGAATCGAGTGGCTCGGTCGCGAAATGCGCGACCCCCTTGTCGTCGACATAACCCCAAAGATCGGCCCGCGCCACGCAGGCACAGCCAAACGAAGAGACAGCAACCAGTCCCACGATGACTTTGCGGGCAGAGCGCAAGTTGCGCAAGGTCACGGGCTATCGATGAAGCGATATAGTGGGTTGGATCGCGTTGCGGCGCGAAGTTGCCGTCGGCGCGACCGGACCGCCATCGCCGCGGCCGCCGTCGGGCGCCGGCGCGTGCGGCCGGCACGCTCGAAGCGCCAGCCTACACTAGAACTCGTATTCCAATTGCACGCGCACTGCGTCCTTCGGTATGTCGCCGCTGATCCTGTGCAGCCACGTCAGGTGATATTCGACGTGTTGCCCTGCGATTCTCAACTTCCCTGTGATGCCGGGCCCCGCGTAAGCGCTGTGCTCATCGCTCTGCCACTGCACCAGCGGCTGGATCTCCGGACGAAGACGCCACGCCCATTGCACGCGGTACACCTGGTCCCAATGCGAGGACTCCTCCTCGGCGAACTCCCGATTGAGCAGCCAGTTGAGCGTCAACGTCGTCTCGTCGATCTCCTTTTCCAGCAAGAGGCCGACGCGGACCTCCTTGCCGGTACCTGGATGCACTCGTTCGAGCTCGACCAGCGCGCCGACGTCGACCCAGTACTGGCCCGGCTCGGTGAACTGAAAGCGGTTCTCCCATTCGAATGCCGACCAGCCGCCGCCGCTGCCGGGCGTATGCTCGTATTCGGCGTAGAGCTCGGTCCACCACCACGAGGTCGGCCCGTAGCCTAGCGCGAACTTGCTCTGCAATTGTCGATGCTCGTCGCTGTCGCGATCGTAGAAATATCGTCCCTTGTACTCGAGTTCCCATTCGCCCTGCTCGACGCGCGGCGAGTAGACCGTATCGGGTTCGACGGCTTGCGCCGGTGCGACGTTGAACAGCGAAACGAAGACCGATGCACCGAACGCGGCGACTCTGAGCCATTTCATGTGATTT
>Ga0207683_10000403_pt1 | contig 39733 bp, 47 predicted proteins | sample KBSM73metaG_FD_184333 | JGI IMG/M metagenome (GOLD analysis project Ga0207683, IMG submission 184333) | Miscanthus rhizosphere microbial communities from Kellogg Biological Station, Michigan, USA - KBS M7-3 metaG (SPAdes) (version 2) | ecosystem: Host-associated > Plants > Roots > Rhizosphere >... | reverse complement strand
TTGCTCATGCCGGAATCCTCTCTCGCAGTCGGGCGATAGCCTCGCCGTCCCTCTTCATTCGCTTTACGTCCTTCCGGTCATACTCGCCCGGATACTTCCGGGCGCACTCCAGCCTGTCGTCCAGAGCCTCATCGGCCAGCGATAGTGCGTAGTGCAGCAAGGCCCGCTCCTTCTTCCCAAGCTTCACCTTGCTCTTGGATGGCCTGCGGACTAGCTTGACCTCGGCCGCGCACTTGCAGCCCGCGCCACAGTCGGCGCGTCGGACGGCGACTGCAAGGCCGGTGAGCAGGTCCGTGGCCTCGCTCCACTCGTCCGAGTACGTCACTGCCGGGTCGTCCAGCCGGACCAGCACCCGGCCGTCTACGTCACCCTCGAACACGTTCAGTGCGGCCTGGGTGGCTTGGTCAACCGGGAAGAGCGTTCGCTCACCAGCGGCGACGTCAAGGCTCGTTGTCATTACTTCACTTCTTTCAGTGCGATAAGTGGGCTGCATTCTTGCAGCATGGTCTGTAGGTAGCTCTTGACGTCGGCGCGGACTTCATTGGGCGTTATCCCGTACTCGCTGGCCCAGGCCGTGCCGCTCACTTCAACGGTTACGGTTGCCGTGATAATCATTCGCCGGCCTCTTCTTCCTCATCCTCTTCGGGTGCCTGGTCGTAGTAGTCGCTGTTCTCTTCCAGCCCCGACGCCATGGCGTCAAGGTACTCCACCCGGTCGCCCAACTGCTCCTTGGTGATCGGACCCCACTGGTTCCATGAGCCCGCCCCGGTGAGCATCATGAACTCGGACCTTGATCCGTCGCTACCCTCAATGACTCCCGTGATCGTGAACTGAGTTGCCATCATGCCCTCTTCTCGATTGTGTGTGTGATGAACTGCTTCAGGCCTAGCAGGGTGTCCGCTTGGAGCATTCCCCAGCCCTTGCTGTAATTGGTGGCCGTCCACATGCCGCGATGGTTCTTGGGCTCAATGCTCCAGCCCTTATACGTCCGCATTACCGCCGCCCGTTCCACGGCACGCGCTCGTAGTCGTCCTCTTTCGCGGTGAGCGTCTGAAGGTTCACGGACATGTAGACGTCCTCTTCTGCAATGTCGTCAACCTCGATACTCACCCGGCCCTCGCTGCGGCTGATGCTCACAGTGGTTTCACCCAATTGGCAGTAGGCCACCGGCTGACGGTCGTTGTTGATTCGGATGATGCCGCACTCAAACTTGTCCTTGCCGATCGTTTCCACGGCCTCGTGCAGCACCTCGGCGCCTTCCTGATGCGGGTCGAAGTCCTCGGGAGTCCACTCCCAATCCTGGTCAATCTCCACGCCACGTTCGACACCGGAGATTCCGCCGTCCACCTCAATCTCGAAACGTATTTCGTGGTCCCCGTGGTTCACGTAGAGCGTCACCCGTTGTGTGTGCTCGTGGTCAACAACCTCGGCATCATGGCTGCCGGTAAGGCGGGTGACTGTGTAGAGCTGGTCATTGGTTAGGACTAGCTGCGCCTCATTGGGCATGAACTTAATCATTCTCTTCAGCGCTCCCAACGATGGCGAGGCCGGCTTCAGCCGCAGCACGGATGAAGTCATGGAGCCGACTGTGGTAGTGCCGCAGGTACGTACTGGATCCGCCCCAGCCGTTCGACTGAATGTCCCACCATGACTGGACATGCTTCTCAGTATTGGCAAGCGTCACGTCCAAAGCTTTTGTGGCCATCATCAACAGTTCCCGGCCGGTTTCCTCGTAAGGTGCGCCCTCCTTCGGATCGTCAATGATGGCGTGGACGTAGACGCGGATCTTTCCACTGGCCATCTGAACCAGCTCGATATCCACGTTGTTCAAGTGCTCCCCGTAAGAGTTCTGGCACTTGTGGTGGACGTCGCTATTAGGGTCGTCGCTGACCTCTACCTGGCATTTAGTGTCTGTGCATTTCACGTCGTTCAATCTCCTTCGCGTCAAACCGGGCTTGCCGTGGGTGACGCAATACTGCCGCGTAGGCTCTGGATACTGGATCTTTTGCATGTATGTGATGGAGCTTGCCCCGTAAGGCTTGCTCTATGGCCTCGGTGGCAGTCACGTTTGGGTGATGCTGCCGCTGATCTTCAATCACTAGCTGCACTGATACCTTCAACATGACTGCCACCAATCCTTGTGGTTGTGGGTTTAGACGGTCGTTTCAATCTTGAACACATGGAACGTGCTCGGGTACTGGTTCGAGGCTACAACCTCATATCCCGGCCAGTCTGGAGCGCTGGAGTACGTGCCAAAGTACGTGGCCCGGAATCCGGTGGACAGGCCTACCTTGGCCGCCACTACACTCCCGTTGAAGCTTGCCCAGGCATCTTCCAAGTAGGCAGCGCTCGTGGGACCAGTGGGACCGCATACGCCGTTCCCATCCGTGGCACAGTCCCAGCCCGGATCATCCTCTTGCAGCACGGTCTGGACCGTGGACGATTCCCGGACAACCGGGGAAGCGGACGCAGCGGACCATGCAGGCACCGTGAGAGCTACGAATGCTCCAGCCAGCACCAGACAGCCGCCACCGAAGAACTTTTGCAGTCGCCGGTTCATGCTGCCACGGCCTGATTGTGGTCAAGGTTCAGCGGAGACAGCAGGGCCGGATCCTCCAGCAGATCAGTGATGAACGACTGCCAGCAATCATTCAGAGCCTTAGCCGAGTAGCGGGCGCAGGGTGCGGAGCCGAGGTAGAGGCTTGTCTCCTTGTCGTAGAGCTGGAATGACTTGGTGACGAACGCGCCCTCACTCTTGACGCTCATGATCTGGACGTATCCAAGGAAGCGCTTACCCTCCTTACTGTGGGATACGGACATTTCCATCTGGACCGTTGACACGCCATCCTCGTGCTTACCCAGTTCAACCGTGGACTCCAGCCGACGCGCATCCTTGCCGTCGTATTTGGGCGGCGCCACAGTCTTGCCGAGTGCGAGTGCATCCACGATTTCTTTCAAGTCACGCATGATTCTCCTTGGAGTATTTGTTGTGGTTGTGGAACTGGCACGTATGCCATACCCACCACCGGACCCCCCAAGGATCCGGTAGCGAGTATTACTTACGTGTCTACCCTTCTACTTGTGTACTTACTTGCCCGGCAGTCGAACAGGCATGATGAGGTGCTGGGATGCTTCCGAGTCCACCGCAACAATGCTGGCCGGCTTCGGTGCCGAGGTGTGACGGATCTGGATTACGTGGCCCTTCATGTCCTTCAGGGCTTCAGCGAGGTAGGCAGGGTTGAATGCGACAGCGAATCCACGGTTGCCACGCGGGGAGCTGTAGGGCATGAACGCTTCGCCCTGGGTATCCTCACCCGTGCCGGCGTCGATCCGGAGGGAATCAATCCCGTTGTACGTGAACCGGACAGGGGTGTTGCGTTCGGCAGTGACGGACACGCTAGCCACCATGGAAGCCAGCACGTCAGCATCCATCTCGAACACAATCTCCGGAGACTCCGGGAACAGGCTACGGATCTTCGGGTACTGGCCATCAATGGTCAGGGTGTCCAGCTCCACAGAGCCCTGGCGGAATCCAATGCGGTTGTGCGTCACGTCGGATGACCAGGATTCTTTGGCCGCAGGCAGTTCATCCGTGAACCGGATCAGCAGCTCTCCACCCTTGGCAGACAGGACACGCTTGAACGCCTTCCACGTCTTAGAGCGGAGCAGGAAACGGTATTCATCGTGAGACTGCACCGGCATTTCAGCCAACACGAGCCGGTAGCGGTCCGTGGACAGGAAAGACATGGTGCCGTTGGCAACCTCAATCTTGATGCCAGTCAGAATCGGCAGGGTGTCATCCTTGGAGACGGCAACCATGGCCGAATCCATGCGCCGCATGAACAGGGCAGCATCTACCCGCAGCGTACCCGTGGCAGTGTGGGCGGGAACCTCCGGGAACTCTTCAGCCGGGAGGGCAGTCACGTTGAAGCTGGAGCCGTTGACGTCAACCACGATGGCCCGGCCCTGATGGGAGATGGTCACAGACCATGCGTCAGAGACTCGCTTAGTGGCACGCTTGCCAGCCGTGGTGAGGATATCCAAGAGCATCTTGTACGGCGCCACGATAGCCTCACCGGAGCCGGATCCGCCGATGACGTCAGCGTGAGCGAACGTCTCGTAGTCGTAGCCCAGGATGGCCACGTATCCGCCGAGCTGGTGGATTTTGACACCGGACAGGACAGGCACGGCCGGTCGATTCGAGACACCGGCACCGGCAGCCTTCAGAGCAGTTACCCAGGCACCCAGCGTTGCCGTGGCGGTGAAGGTCTTGGTGAGAGTGAGAGTAGACATGGTAATCCCCTTAGAGATAGTGGTTGTGTGTGTGTTGCATTGGCCAGTCAGCCATGCCACACCACGGGATAAACCCGTGGCCGGCAAAACTTACCGGTTCTTTTCAAACCCAGCATTGAGGGTACGGACGGTACTCAGTTTCTTGACCTCTTCATTGAGGACACGTACCGCCATGTCATGAGCCCGTGTCAGATCGGCCTCGGTACGCGGTGCGTCGTAGTGCCTGGCAGTGTAGAACGTCATCCCGTTTTCCCGGAGCGACTTGTCAGCCTTTTCGACAGCCTCATGCAGAGCCCCACGGACGGCACTCCGGACCTGACTCTCCAGCACCTCCCAGTAATCTTCCATCGTGAGGCGTTCCTGTAGCGGCGTCACCAGCGGCTCCAGAATCTTGACCAGTTGCTTTTTAGCGGCCTCAGTCAGCGGCTTACCGAATCGGCCAGTGCTCACACTGATTCCGCCATCCCGGTTGCGGTGAATATCCACCCGCTCCTTGTACTCGCTCCGGTTGATGGTGAATTTGCCGTTGTAGTCGTTACGGTCTGCCGGATCGTAGTTGAACTTGGCTTCAGCAATTTCCGCCCACTGCCACTTGCTGCCCGTGTCATCAGCGGCCTTCCGAGTGTCGATGATATGGACCGGGCCGAGCGGCGTCTCAAAGACGGTAGCGGCATCGTAGCGGCGGGCAAAGGTGGTTGTGGATTCGTTGCTCATGTTCACTCCTTGAAGTGTTTGTGTGTTGGTAGTAATTACTCTAGTACGTGTTTACGTATTTGTCTAGCAGAGCTTTAGGGTGTGGTGCTGGGAGACGTAGCCGCCATGGTGGCGCAACAGCAGAGCCTCATGGTGCCGCAGCTCGTGGTACTCGAAATCCGGCCCTACGATGCTGTAGCAATCCCTGCCGTTGCCCTTATTCCAGCACGCCATCCGAGTGCATTCCACGGATTCGGTAGTCTCGGCACACTGCGGAACCATAATCATGCCGGCAGACCAGGATCCGAGACGTCGGGCCCGGATATGGTGCTCCTGCGGATTGTTGTATGACACGAGGTGGTGTTCAGTGAACGCTTCCATGTCGGCAAACACCTCGCCACAATCACACTTCAGACCGCCATCGAGGATGATTACGTTGTGACCAGCCATTACCAATTCACCTTGCTCTTCCATTGCACGCCGTAATACTTGACGTTGTGACCCCGTAGGGTGGTTTTGATTTCCTCTTGCATGATTTCGTGAGCCCGGTCTAGTGACGGCGCATAGCCATCAATCTCCACCATTTCCCGGCCACGCTTGATTGTGCCGACGAATGCCCGCAGATCCTCACCACGTTCCGAATGGAACCGATAGGTACGGATTACCGAGCCCATCCACAGTTCGGCAGTGTACGGATCCGCCCACCTAAAGCCCTGGCTAAACAGGGCCGAGCTATGATCCAGCACCCGTTGACGCTTACCCTGCTCACCACTGCCACCAAAGATGGTAGCGACGTAGTACCCAGGCTTAGCCCCGGTAGCTTCCATGTGCTCTTGAAATGAGCCCTTCATGAGATATCCAGCTTTGCGGCCGGATCAGTGCAACCGGACTCATGTTCGGCCCATTCACATTCACATTCCCGGCCGTCACCTTCAGACACCATCTCTTCAACGCCATCTTCAATCTTGGCAGCATTGTCTTCGAGGTCTTCGAGGGTAAGCCCTTCACGGACCATGTACTTGTGCCATGCACTAGGCGGATAGGTGGACATGAACCATTCGGAATCGTCCCACCACTGCTGGACTTCATCGTATGTAATCGACTCGTTGCTAGCCATAACCAGCTCCTTACTCGTTGTTGATGCTCTTACTCTAATGCGTATTTACGTAAGTGTCAAGCTAGTGAAAATTCCAGCATGTCACGATGATCCAGACCAGGATCGGCATGGAAGCCATCATGGTCCCAGCCGCCACCCGCTCTATGCGTCGGACGATGGCGGAGTCTTTGGGTACTGTGCGTATGGGAGGTACTGCGGTGGTGTCTCCCGTTGTGATGCGGTGAACGGTTGCGGTTTTTTGTACCATGCTGCTTCATACCTCCGGTAGTTTTCGTAGTGCTCTTGCTGCTCTAGCGGCGTCACTTAGCCTCACTCACCAGAATGTCGAACACACCAGCGTAGTAAGAGCCCTCGAAGCCATCACGCTTGGATCCTTCCCACTTGACAGTTACCTTGCCATCCCGGCCATTGCCCTTGGGTCGATCCAGGCTAACCAGAATCGCCGGCTCACCTCGGAAGCTCACAACCCGGTCCCCGACGTTGATTACAGCTCCGGTGAACTCGTGGTGTGCAACCAGCACCGGCCGAGTTGCAGCACGCTTAGCCCCCACCTTCGGCCCGACGTTCAGACCATCGGCCGGCACTTTAGCCAGGGACAGCGTAGCCATAGCCTTAGCCACCTCTTCAGCGTCCAGCTCACCCGATTCAACGTAGGCAGCACGGTCCTCGGCAGACAGTGAGCGGATCCACTCCCGGTCACGTTCGGCCCGGTGAGCGTAGACAGCTTGCAGCTCATCCAGAGTCGCCGTGTGCAGCTCATCCTGGTCATCCCGGTAGCCGCCATTCACCATCATGCACAGTGAGTGGTCACTAAAGCAGGTCAGAAATTCGATACGTTCAGCCGTAACAGTCACGATAATCTCCAATTGTGGTTGTGGTTTATGCAGATACAGGGAACTTGTAACCGTGCGTCAGCCGGTAGGCATCAGTCACAGTCATATCCGGAGCATGGACCTCGCACCGGTTATCGTGGTGCAGCGGAGACATTTCCGACGTGCTGTAGTAGGCGTCCAGAGCGTGCCAGTGAGCACACAGCTCACTATCCCTAGCAAGCTGCCCAGGGTGCTTAGGCTCTTCAAATTCTTTCTTGAACATTGTGTCTCCCGTGAGAGTTGTGGTTGTGGAGAATCCATAGATTCAAGGAAACCCGTGGTGCCTGCCGTCCAGTCCGTTAGGACCACATATTGACCGAACCTAATCGGTATACAGACACCACGAGCAACCCAAAACTTATGGCGTTCATTGTGTGTTTGTGGATGCTGTCACCATCCAATTTTCAGAGCACCAGCCACCATTTCCCGTGGTCTAGCTTTTATCCATCAGGTAGTTTCATCGAGACAAGTCATCGACAACTTTCCTGCATCAAGACACCTATCCCCTAGGGGAATCAATGGTGTCTCACTCTGGCCGTTTCATTTCCCATGCCGCTACCTAACGCTTGCTCACACCAGTCCGCTACAGACTTGCTACCGGGGCATCTACGTCGTTCTCTAGGGAGATATTTGCGCTACTAATACTAGCCACCGCATAGAGCCTGTATCGGCAGGTCGGCTTACGAGGGTATCCCCGTATGGAAGCACCTAACCACCACTCCATATCTCCCATGTATTTCTTGGGAGGCTTTATTAAGTTCTCAAACATCAAGCGATTGAAAGTTAGTTCACGCTGACCGCGACCCACGAGATACCCCGTGCTATTCCGCTTTTATTCCGCAGGAATCTATACCCTTGGAATGGCCAACTACACCCTTCTAACTACGCACTACCTTTTGTTCTGCTATTGGGACAGACACCCTACCATTCGGTAGCCCGCCGATCTTTCCGCTTTCGGCTGCGTTGGTAAAACAATTGTTGCATACTTGCTTACTTACTGTCAAGCTTGGAAGAAAGCTAGCGTCGGATGGTGTTTTAGTGGCGAGTGACAATTTCCCCCCGTAAGGAGATTTCGGGACTCTAGTGCCTCCGGCTAGCTAGAAAACCTTGCTTGCATTTAGCTTACCATAGTTACTTAGCTACTCACTAAGCCGGTCGGATCGGGCTTGCCTAGATATATCGCCTAAACAGTTACAGTAAAGGTCGGATTCCCTAGGTAGGTGCGTCCTGTTGGCTACGTGATTAGCTTAGCACCTAAGTGCCTAAGTACCTAATCGGTAAACCGTAGCTAGTCCGTATCCGCAATACTGCCGAGTGACTTACTAGCTACCTCTAGGTTAGCACGTACTTAGCTACTTACCTAATCGGCGTCCGGTCCGGTTCGGTTTCCCGCTCCATCCCTTCAACACCTCAAACATTACAGGCATTCGGCATATCCGCATAATCCATTCTGAATATGACGCTATTGTTACGCGCCTACTCCATTACGTAGCTACTCCTATTGAACAACAGGCGCCCGCGTGAGGATACACCATAGGAGCGCGTTACAAGGGCATATGACGCGCCTAGAGCGCGTGAGATAGATCACACGGCCGATATCGTTCCACGGCTTGACAAAAGGACCGGGGGGGGCATACCCTCGCGCGCGCGGCCGGGCTCCCGGAGGTGGATAGCAGTTTCGATCGCGCACGGGTTTGAAAGTTTTCCGGGCTACCCGAGGGCTCGCCAAGGCTATGAGAAGGGATCCGGAAGTTCCGCGCTGTGGCGCGGATTTCACTGCAGCCTGGTCGGGTTTTGCGGTAGCCGGCACCCCTGATTTCGGGGGGAGACTTTGGGGTGTAGGGTACGGGGCTCCCCTGTGACGCACGTCACAGTTAACCAGTGTCCGGATATCCCGGATCGGACACTCTTATATAGGTGAGAGACAAAATAGGAACCACCCACCTAGCGTGGGGGGGGATAAGGGGGGGGTCCAGTAGGTGAGCGATAGCGAACCGAAGCGGCCCCTCAAAGGGCCGCGTCAGTCGGCCGGCCGATAGTAGATACGCGGAGCCCAAGCGGAGCGGATCTACGCTGTGGCTTCGATCCACTCCTTACCGGCCGGTGAAGTCCACGCTTCACCAACCCGGTTTGTTTGAGGTGCTTGTAATAGGTTCCTCACCTAGCCAAGGCGAATGAATCCCGTCCTGGCTACCTCTCGCCAGTCATGGCTGCTCTTACCAGCCATGGCACTTCCCGCCAGTAGAAGCTCCCACTCCTACGCCCAAGCTGCCTCCTTCCAGCCCAGGCGAAAATACTGTGGTTCAGACGCTCCTGGCGGGACAGACTTCCGCCCCTCCGACACGGCCGGCCCATGCAGCCGGGTCCGTGGGGGGGCGGAGCCCCACCTCCGGGGGGATAGCGGACGCCGTGCAATGATGCAGGCTGCCCGCCCCTCGGGGTTCCACTTCTCCACATTGGTAAGCCTCGTTGCGGTCCTGGTGGGAAGAACAGATAGTCAAATCCAGCTCGTGAAAGGCAGGTCAAATCTATCTCGCAGCGGCCCTGCCTGCGTCACCAATAGCAGGGCTTAGATTTGCAAACCATCGGCTGATGGTTTAGCGTATATATGTAAGGTTGATTTTCAAAGATCAGCTATTACCGGATATGGTGGTGGCCCACTTAGCTTCGCAGGTTCAATTCCTGTCATATCCACGCGGACCCTTTGTTTATCTTCCACTAAACTAAAACTAACCTACATTTGCTTGTACGCGGGTGGGTCCGTACATGAGTCTCGAACGCTCAATATAGGTGGGGAGTTATCCCCGAATGAATTACGGGTGGATGATGCTTTCCGCTTCCCCGGAATGCCGCCCGTAATTACTGCCCCCGTAGCTCAGTGGTAGAGCACCGCACTTGTAATGCGGCGGTCCTGGGTTCGATTCCTAGTGGCGGCACCACACCCGTCCCCTCTGTCGAATGTGCGTCAAGGGGCGGGTTTTCACCCAAAGACAAAAGCCCCCGCCGAAGCGAGGGCTAATGCCTAGATACATACCTGCTATCCATAAACACCGCGAGGCTTAGTTCGTAGGGTAATGGATAACAGGCATAGCCTAGCATGGCTTTCTTGAAAACGACATTGACCTTGTAACGTAAATTTGCGGCCGCAGCCTGGGCCAGTTTGCAGTCATGGCATAGCGGCTCCCCGAGCCGGTAGTGCCGGCGTGCGCCGCCAGGCGTTCCGCACTTCACAAGGCTGGGCCGGGCAATCCCCTGGCCGCGCTTACGCTCGCGCTGGTAATGGTTCACAGAAATGCGGCAGGCCTCGCACACGGGCTCACCGCGCTTACGGTGCTCCTGGTCACCGGAGCCGCCGTACTTACCGTTGCAGCCTAAAGGCCGCTCGAATGGATCGTGGCCTTTGTGCCAGCGCTGCTTTGATGCGTCAATCGTCACCGCTGATTTCCGTCACGGGCGTTGTGGTCCGGAGTGTTGGCACTCCGTCGTTCCTGATTTCGAGAATAAACTCTGCCGGCTCCCCCACGATGGGCGGGCGCACGAGGCGATAAGGAATCGCCTGGGTGTCCTTCCGCAGCTCCGCAACCTCCCAGCCATGGTTGACCAGGTTCTCACGCGGGTAGCGGCGCAGAACGCCTTGCGGTACGTCGAGGACGTACACAGCCGTCTCGGTTTGGATAATCACTGCCGGCCATGCTCTCGCATGACGATACTGAAGAACGCCTCATCGGCGGCCCGCTGCTCTGCAGCCTTGTCCTCTTCAGCCTTACGCCACAGAAGGCCGATCACGGTGTACTTGAACACCACGGCCGACAGAAGGCCCAAGACGATGTTGATCGTCAGCCATACCCACCGCGTAGGTGCGTTGAGCAAGAGGTTTAGCCCAACGTTCCCGAACCACAAGAGGATGACAAAGGCCCACGTCGCCATGTTGATCCACGCCTGGCGAACTGTCCATGGTCTTGTGTACGCCAGCTTTACCCACGCAGGAAACCGTTTTACCTTCATCCCCCCAGTCTAGACAATCGAGGCATCTTTTGGCGTTCCCAATCCAGCAGCAAGTGATCGACTTCCACACTAAGTTTGGTCACCCCGTCAGGGACGTCCCGCAGGCGATCACCGAAGGTGAGGCCATGCAGGCTTACGGCTTCATTGAGGAAGAGCTGATGGAGCTTTGGGAGGACGGTCTGTTCCCGTCCCCGAGCTGCGGCGAGCCCGGTTGCTGCATGGGAGAGTACGAGCCCAACGTGATCGAGATTGCCGACGCCCTGGGCGACGTCGTGTTCACCGCCTACGGCATGGCTGTCCGCCATGGCATCGACCTTGACCGCGTGCTTGCGGCCATCTGCGAATCCAACATGAGCAAAGAAGCTAATGGAATGGGCAAGATCAAGAAGGGCCCGGACTATTTCCCTCCGCGGATCCGGGAAGCCCTCGGCCTCTAACAAACGAAAAAGGCTCCCCCCAAGGGAAGCCCTCCCGCAAAACCCCCGCGTGTGCGGGGAAGAGTTATGAACCGACAACCAGGCTCATATCTATAGAGAAACACCCCCGCTTGCGCGGGGAATACGCGGACTAGCCGCACCCCCCAAGCTACAGGAGTACCCGCATGTCCGCAATCACCGTCTGGTCAAAGCCCAACTGTGTCCAGTGCAAAGCCGTCTACCGCGCCCTTGATAAGGCCGGCGCCGCCTACGAGGTCAAGAACCTCCCCGACTTCCCCGAGAAGCTTCAGGAGTTCCTTGACGCCGGATTCAGTTCCGCGCCCGTAGTCGAGTCTGACGTGAGCTACACGTTCGCCGGCTTCAACCCGGACGGGATCAAGGCCCTACTGGCGGCCGACGCCCTGGCAGCCTAGTGGCCTGGGAAGGATCGACCCGCAAGGAGACGCTTCCCCCCGACTGGGGCCAGCGCCGGCAGGCCGTGTTTGCCCGCGACGGGAACCGTTGCGTCATGCTCAAACAGGATGGCCGGCGTTGCTGGGACCGCGACAACCTCGAATGCGATCACATCGGGGACCGCGAGGACCACAGCCTAGAAAATTTACGCACCATTTGCCGGTGGCACCACCAGAAGCGCAGCGCTTCACAAGGCGGCACCGCCGCCGCGCAGCGGCCACGCCCACAAATTAGACGCCCCCCGGAGGTTCATCCGGGATTGATACAGAAGAGGTAACCATGCCAGGCCCACCACCGAAGAGGGATGCTGAGCGCACGCGCAACAACACGCCCGAATCCGGTGCAGCCCGGCACGGCCAGCTCCGTCCCGTCACGATCCCAAACGCCGACCGCAAGAACTGGCACCCACGGGCGCTGTCTTGGTACGAGGCCTTGAAGGATTCCGGCCAGGCCGACTACTACCAAGCGTCCGACTGGGCAATGGCAAAAGTCATTGCCGACTATTTGACCCTCTGGTATGAGCGCCCCCGCGCTATGGACATGGCAAACATATTTTCGATGATGGGCCGCTTGGGAACCACCGAAGGCGACCGCCGCCAGGTGCTCCGCGTCGAGCTGGAGCCCGTAGTCGAAGAGGACAAATCCGCAACGCTCATAGCCATCGACGGCTATAAGGAAGCACTTATGCGAGCAAGAGCGTAAACACCCAAACACTTATCGGCGTAACCGCCCTTACCTACGAAGGGGGGTGATTCCCCATCCCTAAGATTATTGTTGACGCTACCGACGTCGAGCCCTCCGCAGAAGCAGCCGCAGAGCTGTTTCCGCCAGCTCTGATCGGTCCAGTCTGGAAGAAAGACAAGGACGGTAACTGGCTCCTGCCAGAGAAAACCCTTGGCTGGGAGGTACTGGGTTGGTGCGCCGAATGGCTCACCGACTCCGAAGGCCGGCCCTGGATCTTCACACTGGAACAGAGTCGATTCATTCTCTGGATGTACGCCCTCGATGAGCGAGGCCGGTTCAAATACCGCAAGGCCGTACTACAGCGACTTAAGGGGTGGGGATAGCCTGGCAAGGATCCCCTTGCTGCCACACTCTGCATTGTAGAGTTTATCGGCCCCTGCAAATTTTCCCACTGGGACGACAAGGGCGAGCCCGTTGGCAAGACCAACTCAACCGCCTGGGTACAAATTGCCGCAGTGAATTTCGAGCAGACCAAGAACACTATGCTCTTGATCCCGACTTTGCTTCCAAAGCGTACCCGGCTGCACTTCAACCTCGAAGTACAGAAGCAGATCATTCAAGTCAAGGGCCGACCTGACCAGCGAATTGAAGCCGTCTCGGCGTCCTATCGTTCAATGGAAGGCGCCCGCCCGAGTTTCGGCGTACTTAATGAGACGCACCACTGGACAGAATCCCGTGGTGGCCCTGACCTGTATTTCACGATGCGAAACAACATCGACAAACAGGACGGCCGTTACCTCTGTATTACTAACGCATACCTGCCCGGTGAGGGTTCGGTTGCTGAAGAAATTAGATTGGCCGTTGACCGTGAGCGAGAAGGTTTAGCCGAGGACTCAGGCTGGTTTTACTGCTCACTTGAGGCGAATGCAGCAGCACCACTTAGTAAAGACTGGGCACCCTTTATCGTGGACACGATCCGGGGTGACGCTGTATGGCTGAACACCGAAGTCATTGTGCAATCCTTGCAGGATACTTCCGTTCCCCCGTCGCGCCAGAGGCGCATGTGGTACAACCAAATTGTCGCTTCCGAAGATGCCATTTTCAGTGAGGCTGAATGGGACGCAATTGCCCTTTGGGACTCCGACGAGCACGGCTTCCGTAAAGCATTCAACCTCCAGCCTGGCGACGAAATTGTAATGGGCTTTGACGGGGGCAAAACTGATGATGCTACCGCCCTGGTAGCCATCCGGATTGCTGACCGCATGGCCTTCCCAATTCATATCTGGCAGAAGCCAGAAGGGCCGTCAGGCGACAACTGGCGCATTGATGACCGTGAAGTTGACTCCATGGTTCATTGGGCCATGAGGACGTTTTCTGTGAAGGCGTTCTATGCGGATATGGCTTTATGGGAGAGCTGGATCGAGAGCTGGGCTGACCAGTATCGAGAGACGCTTTTGGTGAAGCCAAACGCCCGCTCATCCATTGGCTATGACATGCGCGGAAACCATGAACGCACAACGCGCTTCAATGAGGCGCTAATTCAAAATGTGCTTGACCGCAAAATTTTCCACGACGGCGATCCCCTATTCCGCCGCCACGCCCTGAACGCTAAACGGCGCGAGAATAAGTACGGCCTTTCTTTCGGCAAGGAATCACGGCTCTCAGATTCGAAAATTGATGCCTACGCGGCATTCCTCCTGGCGTTCATTGCACTCAACGATCTGGCCGAGCGGGGCAAGAAAGCCCCCGTGACTTATGACAGCTCGCTCTACCAATTCTAAGGAATCCCCCCTTGACCACTATGCACGATTTCGCGCAGGCCCAGTCGGAGTACCCGCTGGTCACGCCTACGGCCGAACCGGGCAGCTTCAGTATTGAAGTAGTCGAGGACATGTATCTGACGCTTCGCGGCGACCGAGCCAACGTCTTTGACATTTGCCACAAGTATTTCCTGGGCGATCACACACGGCCTTATGCGCCGCGTGAATCCTCCGATCAGATCCGCGATCTGCAAGAGCGCTCCATTACCAACTGGATCCCGCTTCTCGTAAACCTTCCAAGCCAGGTTAGCTTTGTGGACGGCTACCGCCGTGGCACGTTCGGCAAAACCACCGAGCCTGACGGTAAGAACCTTCCGGCCGGCAGCGTCAAGCACTTCTCCCCCGAGTATGAGTGCTGGCAGAAAAACGGCATGGACGCCAAGCAGGCGGTCATTTACCGCGCAGCTCTGACCTACGGCCACGCCTTTGTTCACGTCAACAACCTTGACCCCAAGAACGTCAAGCTTGAAGTGCTCTCCACCCGGAACACGGTTGCTTACTTTGACGATCCGATAAACGACGTCATCCCGGCATACACGCTCACGATCAAGTCCTATGCCCGCGACGATAAGCGTCCCGGCCTGGCGATCCTGTGGGACAAAGAGAAGCGCTACGAGATGGACTTCAGCGCCAATCAGGAGTTCACGCTACGAGGTGAGGGAATCCCTCACAATCTCGATGCCTGCCCGGTGGTCCGCTATACCTGCTACATTGACGACGAAGGCGCCACCTCTGGCGTTATTCTGCCGATCATCCCCATGCAGGACCGCGTGAACCAGGCTGCATTCAGCACGAATATTACTGCTGACTTTGGCGCTTTTAAGGTACGTACCGCCGCTGGCTTGCAGGTCAATTTCAAGATTGATCCCACCACTGGTGAAGCGCTGATTGATCCGGTTACTGGTAAGCCCATCCCCGAGCCTATCGCCATTAGCCAGGCCAAGCTTCTTGTGTCCGGAAATCCGGATACGAAATTTGGACAATTGGACGAAACTCCTTTGGCGGGCTATTTGCTCGCTGAGGACCAAGCCACAAAGAACCTGGCCGCTATTGCTCAATTCCCGCTGCACGCGCTATTGGGTAATGTGTCCAACCTTTCTGCTGAAGCGCTCAATGCACTGGAAGCGCAATTCATGCGTTTCCTCCAGCACCTCCACACAAACTGGGGAGAGTCGCACGAGCAGCTTTTCCGGCTGACCGCAAAAGCCATGGATGACGCGGCCGGCGCCGAGTCGTTCGGCGGCGAAGTCCGCTGGCGCGATATGAGCAGCAAGGCATTCTCCGCAATGCTGGACGGCCTCGCCAAGGGTGTTGACTCCCTGGGCATTCCGCAGCGTGCGGCCTGGGCCCTCATCCCCGGCGTCACGTCGGGCACCTTGCAGGACTGGGAAGTGCTAAAGGATGACGAGGTTTCCGAGATGCAGATGAACGGCATTGACCCGGTAACGGCGTCACGTCGCAACGCTAACGGCAACCAGCCCGCCATCCCGGCCCCGGCTCCTAAGCCCGCTGCAGCCCCTAAGCCGGCCGCAAATGGCGGCAAGTAAAGAGCCAGAGGTACACGCTATTGCAGAGGCGCACAGGGCCGCACAGGCCCGCCTGGGCATTGCTGGCTCCTACCTCTCCATAGCCGAATGGGGCTCCGTGAACACACTCAATGCGAGTGCGTCCGGAGCCTCATGGATTGTCCGGGCACTCCGCATGATCTTTGCCATTCGCAAGAAGTCCACGCGCCTAGCCGTCGCCTACATTCGCTTGACGCGAGCACTAGAGACTGGCTACACGCTTGGCTACCCGGAGTTCTCTGACGATCCCGACAAGATGACCATGGGCGTTCTGCGGGAGCAGTTCCGGGATCTCCTACTGGAGATTGCGGACATTGACACCACCGCCTCGGACACCACCGACGTAGACGAGCGCTGGTTTGAATCCGAGCTGCGCCGAGCTGAGGAAGATTCCGAGCCCCGCCAGGATCGGATCCACTTCCCCGACACCGCGATTGACGAACAGATTCAGGACTGGCTGGACGTAGCCGGCGCCGACGACGACGCCGCTATTGCCATCGAGGATTTCGACTGGGGCCAGGACATGACCCCGGAAGAAGTCAACAAGGCCTTCGAGGACATTCTCAATCAGGACGTCGTGAAGGCTCACGAGGACAAGGTGAAGAAGCTCAAACGAGCTGACACCACGCCGGCCGACGCTATGGATGCCATCGAGAAGGCCAACGACGCTACCGCCTCCAATGGTGGTGGCTTTGTTGACCAGTTCGGCATCAACGCCGGCCGCGAGGTTATCGACCATGTGTTCCGTGGGGACCGAAGAGTTGCCGCCTATGCCCGTATGTGCAGGCCTGGAGCCTGTGCATTCTGCACAATGATGGCATCTCGCGGATTTGTTTATCGCTCCAAGCATTCCGCTGGAGTCGATGGAATCAATTCGTACCATAAAAATTGTCACTGCTACGCGATCCTTCGATACGTAGACAAGCCAGAACTTCCCGCACAAAACGCTTATTGGAAAGCGGCTTACAAACGTGAGGTAACCGACAAGGGTTACGTCAATCAAGCCAGCACCTCGAATAGTGCGGGGAAAAATAACGCCCTGAACGCCTGGCGCCGTTGGTTGAACCGACAGCGTAAGGCAGAACTTCAGAGAGCGAAACTTACCGAATAAGTCCCAGGAGGACACAATGGCCGATCCCGGCACCGAGGGCCAGGAGCCCGAAAACCAGACACCCGCCGCCGCCACTGAAGCGCCGGCCGATCCCTACGCGGGTCTGCCGGAAGAGTTCAACTGGCTGAAGCAGGACCGTGAATCACTCCGCCGTGAAGCTGCCGGCCGTCGCGTGGAACTGCGCGAGCTGGAAGCGAAATTCAAGGACGCTAAGACGCCTGAAGAGGTGGCCGCTGCAGTCGCAGAAGCCACCAAGCGGAGCGCGGCACTGGAAGCCGAGATTGCGCGGGAACGCGCAGCGCGGAAACACAAGCTGGACGATGCTCTCTTGGAGTTCCTGACGGGATCCACCGAAGAGCAGATTGAAGCACAGGCCGCCAAGCTGGCAGCACTGGCCCCTGCCGCCCCGCGTGAAGTCGTCGTTGCACGACAGACACCGCGTGGTGGCGTTACCCCTGCCGACGCCACTCCCCCGGAAATCAATGGCCGTGACGAGTGGAAGAAATACAGGGGTCACCGCTAATCCGGTAACACCAAAACGCTAGGCATCAGCAATAAGGCTGGTGCCTTTTTTCATGCCCCGAAAGAGGACACATGACTTATTCCCCGAGCCTTCGGCTGAAGCCCCAGGTACTCGTTGACGCAGCTCTCACCGCCCTGGAAGAGAAGCTGGTCATTTCCAACACCGTCACCAAGCGTGCCGATGCTAAGACCTTCTACGCCGCTCAGGGTGACACAATCTCCCAGCGCGTAAAGGGCACCGTTCCGGTACGTACATACGCCCCGCGTAACGACCGCGCTACCCCCATTGTGACGGACACCTACGAGGAAACCAGCGTCTCGCTGACCATTTCCCAGGACCGTCCCTATTCCGCCATCAAGCTCACAGATGAGCAGAAGGATTGGGATTTCAATGGTTGGGCTCCGATCATCGAAACTCAGACTGAGGCGCTTGGCGATTACCTCGAACAGGGTGTTCTCAATTCCATCCTGAACGCTCCTTACGAGCGCACAATTCTGATCGACAACTCCGACGCTGCTTACACCGCAGCTCAGAAGCGTCAGCAGGATTTGTTCTATAACGCTGTCGTGGAAGCTAAATCTAGCCTCCGCAAAATGCGCACCCCGGACACCACATTTACCTGCCTTGTCGGCCTCGACCTGGCCGACGAACTGGTAAAGTCCAACAAGCTTGTTAAGGTTCAGGGCACGGGCGATTCCGCTCTTTCCAACAGCTCCATTGGCACGCTTGCCGGTGTGAATTTCGTTCCTTCGGTTCATATTCCGAGCGACCAGGCATTCATGTACGCCAGCTCCGGATTCCTTTGCTTCACGGGCGTTGCGTCAATTCCCAATTCCGTTCCGTTCGGCGCTACTGCGTCTGCAAATGGTTGGGCTCTGCGTTGGCTCATGGATTATGACACCAGCTACCTGACCGATCGGTCGGTATTTGACACATTCATGGGAACTGCGTACACAAAGGACCGCCTGAAGGTTATTGACCAGCAGGGCATCGGTCACGTAGGTACTGAAGAGTTCTTCGTGCGCGGCGTCAAGCTGGGCATCAAGGGCGGCTCCCTCGGTTCCACCGAGAAGAAGCCCGGCAACGGTGCAACCGACACCCCCGGTGGATCGGCTAACTCCTGGCTGGCTAAGGTCTGGAACCAGACCACGCTGACCACAACCATCCCGGACGGCACTCCGTTCCCCCTGGGTGGTAACTTCCCCGAAGCTCCCGTAGAGCCGTAACCCATGACGCCTCTCGCAACAGTTGAAAGGTTGGCCGCCCGTGTGGGCGAGCCAATCGAATCAGCAGAAGAAATCGCCCTCGCTGAAGAGGTGCTTGCGGAGGCATCAGCCCTGGTACGTCACTACGGCCGGCCCTGGCCGGATCCAGCTACAACCCCTGCCGTCGCCACAGCCATTACGGTTGCGGCGGCGGCGCGGGGCTACCTGAATCCTGCCGGTTTTTCAATGGAACGTTCAGATATGGCGACGTTTCAGAGGCAAGATGACCACGCTTCCGGCTGCTCGCTCACGCGGGCAGAGATTGCCGCGCTGAAGGAATACAGCAACAGCAGTGGCATCATCTCCGTAGGATTCACCAACCCGGATCGGCCGGCGCCGCGAGGCAAACGGATCACCGACCTGGGATGGGTTCAGGTCAACGATGGTGTAGGCGACAAGTCTTTCCCCTGGGGTTACTAATGCGGCGGTCACGCCTGCTCGACTCAGGCTCAGACATCATCTACGTCTACCCCGAAGTGAAGATGCGGGACAGCCGGAACAACCTGGTCAAAGTCCCCTCCGATACTCCGATCAAGATGCACGCCACCACCACCTTTGACCGCAGCTCCATTGCCGAGCTGCCCGGCCAGGTGGACGTTGAGGTACTGCGGTGCGTCACCCGAGACGCCCCCGTGGCGTCCTGGGCTCGCATTGTTTACGACAATCGGGAATGGGATTTAGCGGCCCCGCCGCGCAAGTCCCCCGGCATGTCCAAAGCAACTCGCTTTGTCTCATTCATCCTCCGATCACGCCCTGGCTACGTACCCACACCCGATGCCTAGGATTTACTGGTACGGCCCCGAGTTCGGCAAAGGCTCCACGCATGACAGGGTTTCTCACACCTACCCTGTTGTAAATTCCATGCGGAGCCACGCCTACCGAATGGCTATCGACGCCAGGTTCAATCTAGATTCCTCCCCCGAGCACCGCACCGGCCGCTCACAGATTGGGATGCAGCAGGAGCTATTGGACTTTTACGTCTACCTGCATGACCCCGAAAACTTCAAGGCTGCGAAGTCAATTGAAGATGGGCACTGGGCCTACGGCTATGGTCGTGCCCGGCGCGAAAAGCTGGGTGACGCAGAGGGACCAGTACAGGCCACCTCCCGTCGCTGGGTAGAGGGCTTGCATCCATTGCAACGGGCCGCAGACGCGGCCATCTCCCGCTCGAAAGTTCACTAATGCCCGACGTCCATATCCCCATTTTCGGATCGACGGATGAGCTGCTACTTGGGATCCTGACTCGCTTCTTTGAGGGCCAGGACATTCACATTGGAACGCTCTTCACAGAAGAAATCAATCCGCCCATGATTCTTGCCCGCGCCGAAAGGCGTTCTGGCGATATCGCCGGTCTGATTAGTGATGACCGCTACATGCACTCCGTAATCATCTCGGTTAGCACAATCACCTCTGGTGTTGACGCTGACGAGGTTGGCGAGGAATTGCAGGAGGCGGTAAGGATCGCGCTGCGCCAGGCACAACTGGAACAGATCGTGATTCCTAATGGCGGTTCCATTGCGAGGATAACCAATGCTTCCCCGCCCGTCCGTGTAAGTGATTACGCCACAAGTACAGCAGTCGTACAATACGCGAGTTTGCCCGCCGGCCAAGTTCGGTACGAAAGCGTATGGAGAGTAATCATTAGATTCCCCCCACAGTCAACGGTCACTAACCGTTTCCTTACCCCCGGTCAATAGTCCGGGGGTTTTTCTTTAGGAGAAAAACTTGGCTACAAACGATAACGCCACACTTAAGGTTGGCACCGCGCATTTCTACACTGCCGTCGTGGGCACCGCCCGCCCGGCAACTGTAACGCTTCTGAAGGCACCCCCGGTGGCTTGGAAGGAAATGGGCAATACTTCCCTGGACAATATCATTGCGCTGACTTCCGAAGGCGGCACAGTTACAACACTGGGCTCGCTCCAGAATAAGTCTCTTCGACAGACAGTTGAAGCGCGAGTTGAGTCCTTTGGAATTCAACTTTTGGAATGGTCCTCGGCCTCGCTGAAGCTGTATTACGGCTCCAATAGCGTTATTGCCGCAGACGGTGCTGTTGAAGTTCCGTCCGAGCCGGCCCCGACCGAAGCTGCATTCCTGGTTGTTATGCAGGACGGCGATAACGTCGCCGGCTTCTACGCCGAGAAGGCGTCGATCTTCCGTTCTGACGACATTGCTATTGCTGATTCCAACAGCCTCGCCCAGCTTCCGATCAAGGTCACGGCCCTGAACAACGCTGGCAAGCCTTCCGCACTGACGGTTATCCCGCCGCGTGCAACAGACGCCTAAGCGTCAATAAGACCCCTGTGGGGCCGGGTGCGGACCTTGGCCCCACAGGTTTTACCTACGTAGCTACATAGCTACTCACGTCCGCAAACACTTACCAACTTTTCTATAAGGAGTCCGCACATGCCTTCCATCAAACTTTCCGATATCAAAGAAGCAGCCGACAAGAAGTACGGCGACTTTGAAATCCACCTCCCCGACAACGAGATTGTCAGCTTCGCCCCGGCTCTCCGACTCCCCAAGGAGTCCCGCAAAAAGCTGGCCGCAGCACTGAACATTGAAGCACGCGCAGAGGCCGACAATGGCGACGACATTTACGACGTGTATAAGGACATTTTCCGCGTGTCCGCTCGACAGGCAGGCGCCTTCGAGAAGCTGGAAAAGGTAGTCGGGGATGACCCGGCTATTTGGGAGGAACTTGTAAACGAGTTCATGCAGGAGACACAGCCGGGGGAAGTATAGCCCTTGCGGATTTGCTGGATGAGTACGGGGAAGCTCTTTACGTTGACCTGTTGAAGCACTACGGCTTTGACCTGGCGGCATTCCTTGCGGGCGGGGTGGCTAGTTCACCCCGCCTTATTCTCACACTTATTCAGCACCTCCCCGAGGGTTCCCACTACGTTGCACTTCTTCAGTCCGCCCCTGTGAAGGAGTCACACGAAGTGAGCAAAGAGCCTGAGATTGATCCACTCCACGAACAACTTATGTGGACGCAGGATCGGATGCTTATGGCGCAGCTCATAAATTCTGTAAACATGCTTGTCCGCCACAGCATTCAGTGGCAGGAAGGCAAGGCTCCCAAGCTCCCAGTTATCGGCCCGGCCGCATGGCGGGGTGAGGGAAGCAAATCCACTCCGTCCAAGGCACTCACAGTCTTTGACGTCATCAACAACGTAATGGGAGCACATGGCTAACCTAAAGCTCATTGGTGCGGTAGCAATCAAAGTCCGTCCGGACACGTCGGCATTCCGCCGCGAAACCCAGGACGGCGTAGACAGGGAGCTTGGTCACAGGGGCGAAAAGCCAAAGGCCAAGGTCAAGGTTGATGTAGAGCTAGACACCACCCAAGCCAAGCGCAAATACAAGACGCTTGAAGAAGAGATGGATGGCAAGACGTTCAAGCTGAACGTCGGGCTCGATTACGACTCGGTACAAAAAGCCAAGCAGCAGATCGACCAGTCTCTCAACTCCCTAAAGAATCACGTCATCCCGTTCGAGCTGAAACGGGAGTCCCTTCTAGAGGCTAAGCGTGAGCTGAAAGACCTCGAAAAGAACGCCACCGTCGATTTCAAATTCGTTCGGGACGAGGCCGGCTATCAGTCGATCCTCAACAAAATCAAGAAGATCCGCGAACAGAAGGGCTTGACGTCCACCTGGCATTTCAAGACGGACACCAAGTCTCTGCGCGAGGCCGAGCTAAAAGCCAAGTCGGCACTGCGCCGGCTTGAAGCTGACAAGACGGTCACACTCAGCTACAGCAACACGTTCGACGGCATCAAGCAGGCCGTCGCTGAAGTGGACAAGCGTCTCAACGCGCTCCGGGAACTGAAGCTCAAAACCAAGCTCGACGCAAAGAGTCTGGAAGAGGCCAAGGCCAAGCTGCTAGGCGAGCTGCAGACGGCTCCGGTGACGGTCAAGTTCAACGAGGACAAGGCCGGCTACGAAAAGGTTCTCTCCCGAATCAAGCAGATTCAAATGGAGAAGATCGAAAAATCGGTCACCTTTGAAACGGACGATGAGTCGCTGAAGCGGGTAGCCCAGGATATGCGGGACAAGATCCGCGCACTGGATCCTCTCCGCTCCAACAACCAGCTCGTATTCTCCGCGCAGCTAAGCCGCGTCTCCATTGACGAGGCAAAGCACAAGGCTGAAAAGCTGAAGAAAGACATTGAGGACATGAAGGCCTCGATGAAGGTCCAGCTTGCCGGGTCTGCCCTAGTGGCAGCGCAGCTCCGATTCCTCGGCCGCGACCGCATTGTGAACTACATTGCCCGAGTCAGCAAGTCCTCCATTGCCGTAGCTGAAGGCGTCCTCAAATCCCTTGGCGGCATCAACACACTTAGCTCGCTGGGTAAGGGACTCGAAAACCTTTTCACCAAATTCGACACCGCGTCACAGAAAGCAATCGCCCTGGCTACCGCCTTGGGCTCAGTTGCCGACGTCGGAGTTTACGCCGGCACGGCGATATTCCGGATTGGTGAAGGCGCATTCCAGTCACTCGGATTGCTCGCCGCTGCACCCGCAGTTCTAGGCGCAGCCGCAGCCGGATACACAATCTTTACTGCCGCCTTTAATAACTTTTTCGACGCCTTTAACAAGGATCCAAAGATTGCGGCCTCTGCCCTGGCGGCACTGCCGCCCGTGGCGCGTAAAACCGTTGACTCAATTACCGGCCTTTACAAGGGCCTGGCTAATCCTATTCAGGAACGATTCTGGACCCACGTCGGAGACACGCTTTCCGACTCGATCACAAAGCTTTACCCCAACCTGAAAGCCAGGCTGCTTGATTCGACCGACGCCGTAGGTGACTTTGTTGCCGGGTTCGGCCGGTCAATGAATAAGCTTGTGCTGAACAAAGACCTCGACAAAATGTTCGACGGTTTCAAGGGATTCTTTGTAAATCTCTCCAAGGCAAGCGAGCCATTCTTCGACGCTTGGAACCGTTTCGGTGTTCAGGGCGCACAGCTCCTACCAATGTTCGGTGACTGGATCGCCAAGATGGCTGTCCGGTTTGACGACTGGTCTAAGTCCCTGGGCCCCAAGGGCATTACCGACATGATTATGCACGGCGTCCACTCCCTACAGGAAATGTGGAAAGTCGGCGGCGACGTAACGGATATCTTCAAGGCCATCACCCGCGCAGCCGGCCTCGCCGGCACGGGCGGACTGGCCCAATTCCAAGTCAACCTCCGCAAGATTGCTGACACAATGCTTGCCGAGCCCTGGCAGTCCAAGGCAGCGACGATCTTTGAGGGCGCCCGTCGTGGTGCTTCCGGCGTCAATGCGGGATTCAAAGACCTCACCTCCACTCTTGGCAGCTCTGCCGTATGGCTGGGCAATGTCCTTGATTTGCTGGGACAGATTGGCGGGGAATCCCTGTCGCGCCTGTCCGACGTCGTTAGCGGCAAGACATACCAGGACGGCGTAACCGCCGAGCTGACTGGGATGCAAACCCTCATTAGCGGCCTTTCGCCGGCCTTTGCTTCCCTTGGCAACATCATCGGCAACATGGGCATAATCGCGGGATCCGTCCTGTCGAATTTGGCACCCGTCATTAACCAGGTTGCTAAATTGCTCGATACCGTCACGACAACTTTGGCAACAAACATTGCCGACGTAGCTCCCAAAATGGCAGCGACAGTAGGCGGCGTATTCCGGGCGATCACTCCCCTGGTACTCGGGGTCACAAACGCGATTAACAGCCTCCTGACCATCGTCGGCCGGGTGCCGGATTCGTTCGTCACCATGGGCGTTGCAGCCACGGCATTCTTCGCGCTCCGCGCCCTGTCGGGGAAGTTCTACGAATCCCTGGCCGGCAAGCCCTACTTCAAGAACCTTGAAGCCAACTGGCTTCGCCAGCAGTCGGAAGCAGGCAAGACGGCCACGGAGTTCCGCAAGGTCAACGGCGAAATGCAAAAGGTCGTCGTCCCGACTGAGAGGTACAACGCAGCGGGAGCCGCACTGGCCGACGTCCGGTCAAAGGCAGGCGGGCTCCGAGCCACCTTCCGCGACTTGCACGAGACGGCACAGGTTGACGGACTCAGCCCCATGCGGGCGCGTCTGAAGGCCACTGGCGACATTATGCGTACCGGCGTTCAGTCGGGCGCCTCCAGCCTCCTGGGGTTCCTTGGTGGACCGTGGGGCGCAGGCCTTGCTGTAGCCGGCCTTGCTATTGGCGCGTTCGCGCAGCAGCAGCAGGACTCCAAGCAGCACGTCGATGACCTGACAGCATCCATTGATCGACAGACAGGCCAGCTCAACAAGCAGGGCCTAGAGAAGATCGCCGCGAGCTGGACCGATATCAAGGACTCCGGAGACGCATGGGCTAACGCAATGCGCTTCGGGACCAAGGCAGCCAACGAGTCGGCTTCAATGCTTGGGCTCAACCTGGCTAACGTCACCAAGACGATTGCTGAAGGTGGCGCCGCGTCCGACACGCTGGTAGGCAACCTCGATGGGCTCGCGGGCGCAATGCGCGACATTGACACCGCCACCCAGCAGGGCAGCGGTCTTGGTCTGGATCAACTGACCAACAAGGCCAACGACGCAGCCGGCGCATTCGGCCTGACCTACGACAAGATCCAAGAAATGGGTCTTGGCACGCGCGATATTGAGCACCTGGCAAGCAAGGTCCGCGAGGAAGCTACCGCCGCGAAACTGGCTAAGGCCGTGTTCGAGGGACTGGCTGACGCGACAGGCACCAGCACCATTCAGGCGCAGCAGATGGCCACCGCCATGCAAACAATCGGGAACAACTCGATTGACGCATCGCAAAAAATCGGCGCAATCAACAAGGCGCTCGACCTCCTGAAGGGTGGGAAGCTCTCAGCCCGCGAGGCTGAGGTCAAGGCAAACCAGTCCTTCCAGACGGCGATCACCAACGCTGCAGCGCTGAAAGAGGAACTGGCTGGCGGGGCAACCCTCATCAACCAGACAACAGGCCTGATCGACACAACGTCATCGGCTGGTCTGAAGCTTCAGCAAACCATGTCAGGCGCAGCCAACGACATTAAGACTGCCGCAATGGCCGCCTACCAGGCAGCCACGGACGCCGGCAAACCCCCGGCAGAAGCAATGGCAGCAGCTCAGGCCGTTATCGCCGCGCACAAGGATGACCTAAAGGGCATTGCTACAGCGGCCGGTGTTGACGTCGGTCTTATCACCAAAGAGTGGGAAGGCTTCTTCGGCACGAAGTGGGAGCTGAACGCGGTCTTTTCCGCCAGCGCTGACAAGTTCGAGGCAGCTCGAAAGGTCGTGCAGGACGCTGGACTTGCGTGGGATGAGGCAGCCTTTGAGGCTGTCCTGAAAGCCAATCCCGATCCGGCCAAGATGACAACGGAGCAGGCTCAGAACTCGGCCAGGGACTACGCCAACGGCGTTTACAAGGCCCAGCTCGACGCTCTCCCCCAGCCTGCCTTGGATCAGATCCTACGGGCAACCGGCACCGCTGACGCCTACAAGCGCGGCGACTACACCGCCGTCATGAAGGCATGGAACAGCACCGATCCTGGCGTGCAAGCTGCTATCAGGAACATCAAGCAGAACGTCACGGAGCACGGCTGGGCCGCTGCAATCAAGGTTCTAGAGGATGCCATCTTCAACGCCCAGCGCGTACAGGGCATCGTCAATGGAGTCCACGGCAAGACGGTTTCCATTGGTGTTGACATTTCCCCCAATGCCAATTCAACACTGCTTAGGTTGGCCGGCGTAACTTCCGCTGACGGGTCCATTCTGGACCGCTTTGGTAATGGTGTTCGCGGATTCAATCCTGGTCGTGCCAGCTTCCAAGCTTTTGCTAATGGCGGCATCACTGTGGAAAAGCCGGGACCGGCGAAAATCTATTCCCCCGTTTCGCAATTTCGCCTGTTTGCGGAAGCCTCCACTGGGGGCGAGGCTTTTATACCTCTCGCCGCGTCAAAGCGCAATAGGTCTACGGAAATTCTTGCAGAAGTTGCAAGCCAGTTCGGCTACAAACTCCAAAAGGCCACGGCCTTTGCGGACGGCGGAATCATGACTGGCGGCAATAGCCATGCAACCCGTGGGCTCAATGTCCATATCGGCACCTACAACCAAAACGCGAATGACACGGTAGACGACGTTGCTCGCGGAATTATGCGTCAGGCTCGCTCTGCGGGCGTGACGGGAATCCTGGACGGCATCTAATGCGTATCGCATTCAACGGACTCGAACTCGGAGACGACAGTCTCTATAGGGTGACGAGCATCGACGGGCTTGACTCACTGCCCGATCTATCCATTGGCATTGCTCCCAAGCCCCGGCGCCACGGTTCCTGGCTTGGCGGCAAGCTGGCTCAGAAGCGGGTCATCACCATGAACTTCGACATTCTTGGTGACCCTGACAATGAATGGCTAACCACCAGGCCGAAGAACGCGCTGGCTAAAGCGTTTCAGATCATGGATGAGGAACTACCCCTCATCTTTGACATGGGCTACGGCGAGGACTCGGTAAGAGTCATGGCCTCAGTCACAGCGCTGGACCTGCCTATCGGGCAGAACTACACCCGGTTCCGCAGCGGAACGGTTGAGTTTACCTGCACGGATCCGCACAAGTACGCCACGGCCACCCGCAAGGGCACGGCCCGCGTGCCAGAGGTTCCCGTGGCCACGCCTTACGGCGCTGCCTACGGATTCCCCTACAGCATCACTACAGGCCTGTCCGGAACCTTCAAGGCGACCAACGACGGCAACACGCCGGCCCCGGTTGTCTACAAGGTTCGAGGCCCGGTGACGCGGCCGATCATCATGCTTGACGACTCCGCTAAGGGGAACCGCACAACCAAGTTCCTCCTGACGCTCAAAGCCAAGGATGAGCTGGTTGTGGACACCGCCAAGAATAGCGTCCTGGTCAACGGTGAGGATCGGTTCGGCTTTGCCACCGGAGCCCTAGTCGCTGACCTTACCCTCCGCCCTGGCACTACCACCGTTTCATTCCGTGGTAGCAACACGGGCGGCGACACGGCACCATCACTGACCGCCACCTGGCGGGACACCAGCCGCTAAACAACACACGAAATCGGATGGCCCTCGGGAGAAATCTCGGGGGCCATCCCTCTTTAGGAGCACCCTTGACTATTCTCGTAACCGGCGCGTATGACCTGCCCGCAGCCGCAGACCGCCAGCGCAACTCCCTCATGCTGGCCGCAGGCTCAGGCTCGATGGGCACCATTGACGGCGTTCATTCCGGCATGTCCATTTCCAAGACAACGGGCATGGGCTTCAACATCGGCGCCGGCCGCGCCGTCGTCAACGGCGAGTCGGATGCAGATGGCTCATTCACCGTCGCCTTCACCAGCTCCGTGTCCGGATCGTTCGCCAACGGCGACTCCAGCTATGACCGGATCGACCGCGTTGTAATCCAGACATACCCCGACAACCCCAGCACCTCGGCCGCCGACGTTGTTGTTGTGAAGGGCTACGCAGACCCGGACGGCAACCCGTCCCCGCCCGCCACTCCTGATGGAGCCCTGGCACTCTATGACGTTCGCATCCTGGCAGACACCACCTCGGGCACTGGCGGTTGGGCAACCAACAAGGTCACTGACAAGCGCCGCAAGATCGGCGTCCCTGAGTTTGTTGACTACACCCCCACATTCGGCGGATTCCAGAACCTCGGAACCAACCCTCTCCGCGAGGGCCAGTACCGCGTCGATGGCGACAAGGTTACCGTCAACGTCCACCTGAACCCCGGCACGGGCGCCAGCATGGGCACCCCTAACGCTCTGTATTTCACCCTGCCGATTCCGGCTAAGTCCCCTTGGATTTACCAGGGCGCCGGCTGCCTCATGCACACCAACGGCATTTACGACATCAAGGTTGTCAGCGGCGGCGAGACGGCAATTATGTGGGCCATCTACGACGACGGCCACGTAATCCAGCCCGGCTGGATGCGCTACCCGTTCGACAAGGACACGGATATCTACGCCCAAATGGAATACATCATTGACATTCCCTAGGCCTATGTGGCATGTGACGTTTGCACACACTGCCAATGACCAGACAATTGCAAGCTTTGACTGTGAAATCACCAGGCTCTCCCGCTACGTAAGCCCCAAGGTTGGCGAGCTGGAAATTGTCATCCCCATACCCAATGCCGAAGTCGGCGTAGACGCCGCCCGCATCTTTGACGGCGCAGGCAAGACGTCAATGTACGTCTACCGGAATGAGGAAATTTGGTGGGGCGGGTTTATGGACGAGGCCATTGTGAACTCGGCCGGCGAATACCCGATCATCACAGTAACCGGCGCAACATTCGAGGCCTACCCCGACCGCCGCGAGGCCCGCACCGACGAGACGCTGACCAACATGGAGCAGGTGGAAATTGCCACCTGGCTATGGGACTACATGCAGAAGTCGAAGGGCGGAAATCTCCACGTAGATACGCCCGCGCAGAAGCCCTCACGACGTAAACGCACGGTGACTTGGAAGCGCTCAGACGCAAAGACCGTTGGCGCAATCCTCAAAGAGGTTTCCAACCGCGCAGACGGCTATGAGTGGATGATCGAATGCTTCAACGACGACGCCGGAATGCGACGTCGGAAGCTGGTCACCGGCTATCCAACAATCGGCCGGCCAAGCTCCGGGATCACGCTCACCTTCCCCGGCGACGTGATTACGTATTCAATCTCCGACAGCGCCCAGGATGGCGCTATCAGCTTCCAAGCTCGCGGCAAGGCGCCGGACCCGGTTGGCACGCCCAACCCCAAGGGTGGCGCTGGTAAACCGTCAGTCAAGCAGGATCCGATCATGAGCAAGATCGTCACTGACGACAAGCTCATCAAGGCCGGCTACACGCTAACCGAAGCGACCATTGATCGCTCATCGGTTACCAAAGTCTCCGAACTGGATGACTGGGCAGAGCTTGCCAAGGATCTTCGCAGCGGTCCCATGACCCTGCCCGACATTACCTGTCGAATCGACAACTTCACTCAGACCATTCTCGGTGACGTCGTGAACCTCCGCATCAACGATTACCTCTGGCCCATGAGCAAGACCGGGGCGCCCGGCTATCAGGTCAACGTCCGAGTCATCGGCTACGAAGTGGACCCCGGCGAGAACGGTGCAGATGACGTCGTGAAGCTCATTTTTGAGAACAACCGAGACACGGACGCAATCCAAAGGAGCCCCGACAACTAATGGCCCGTTTCCCGCGCACCATAGGCGATATCCTCGCCGGCCAGGCTAGTCAGAGCCGCGACTTGGGAACCTCAGCACTCAGTGTCCCGGAGCTGGCAGAGATCCAAGCAGAGAACCTTGCACCCAACGTCATCACATGGGAAAAGCTGCACCCCGAAGTGCAGGTAGACCTTGACGAGAACAAGGCCCAGCTCACTGAACTGAACACGCAGATCAACACTCAGCTACCCGTCCTGGCGGCAGACCTTGCCGACAACAGGACTCAGCTCACCGATCTGGATACGCGACTCACCTCCGAGATGCTGACTGCACAGGATGCCCTTGCTGACAACGCGGTTCAGCTAACCAACCTGAACACGCAGCTCGACACCGAACTGCCCGCGCTTCAGACAGCCCTGGCTGAGAACACCACAAAGGTCAACGAGGCCAAGGCCGACGTCGCACAGGCCCAGCTTGATATCGAGACAGCCACCAATGTTGCCGTGGACGCTCAGACAACGGCGGACGGGAAGGGCCGGATCTGGTATCAGACCACCGCACCCACCCCGCCTAGGGCACAGGATCTTTGGTTCGACACAACAGCCGGCGCCGGAAAGTACCTGCCCAAGCGGTATGACCCGGCAACCTCCACATGGGTTTCATCCACTGACAAGATCGCGGCCGACGCGAACACTGCCGCAGCAGCGGCACAGCAGGGCGCATCGACGGCTGACGCAAAGGCCGTAGCCGCCCAGGCGAAAGCTGACCAGGCAACCATCGACGCAGCCAACGCTAAGTCGGTAGGTGACGCTGCAGCCGCCGCAGGCGCCACAGCAGATGCCAAAGCCGTAGCCGCCCAGACCAAGGCAAACAAGGCTGAAGCTGACGCAGCAGTAGCCAAGGCAGCCGGTGACGCAGCGGCAGCAGCCGCCGCCACAGCGGACGCCAAGGGCGTTGCTGCACAGACCGCAGCGAACAACGCGGCCACGGCCGCAGCAGCGGCCCAGACCTCGGCCAACAACGCCGCAACGGCAGCGGCCACGGCAGATGCTAAGGGAGTCGCGGCACAAACTGCGGCAAACAATGCGGCAACTGCGGCAAGCGCAGCCCAAACCTCAGCAAACACTGCGGCCACAGCAGCAGCTACCGCTGACGCCAAGGGTGTAGCAGCTCAGACCGCCGCCAACACAGCGGACGGTAAGGCAGTAGCGGCACAGACAGCGGCTACCGCCGCGTCCACCCTGGCTAACGCAATCGTCAAGACTTCCACATCGGCAGCCACGGGCACCCCGCCATCTGTCGGGGCCCTGTGGAACCAGACCAACGCTGACGGCTCGCTCATCATCAACACTTGGACATCTAACGCGGCCGGCACGGCATGGGTACTCCGCAAGCTCGATGATGCAGTAATCGGCAACCTGAACGCCGCAACCATCAACGCGGGCATTATCAATGCCGCCCGGTTGCAGGCCACAGATATCCGCACGCTGTTCCTCACTGCCGGGAAGGTGACCGCCTCTGACATTGTGGCCGGTAGCCTCACCTCGGCCAGCGGTGTATTCGGAACGATCGACGCCAGCATTATCAATGCTGGAACCATCAACGCTGCACGCTTGGTTGCCGGGGATATCCGAACCAAGTTCCTTGCAGCCGGCACGATCAACGCCTCTGAAATTACAGCGGGAACGCTCACCTCAGCATCCGGCGTGTTCGGCACGATTGATGCCTCAATCATCAACGCCGGCACGATCAACGCTGCGCGTTTCAACGCGGGCGATATCCGGGCGAAGTTCATTGAAGCTGGCAAGATCACAGCCTCCGACATTGTGGCCGGCACGCTTACCAGCGCGTCCGGTGTCTTTGGCACTATCGACGCCTCGGTAATCAACGCTGGCACTATCAACGTAGCCCGCCTGGCAGCGGCCGACATTCGGACAAAGTTCCTCGCGGCCGGAACGATCAATGCCAGCGAAATCACGGCAGGCACCCTTACGTCTGCTAGCGGCGTGTTCGGCACCATCGACGCAAGCATTATCAATGCTGGCACGATCAATGCCGCCAGGCTCAACGCCACCGATATCCGCTCCAAGTTCATCACCGCTGGAAAGATCACGGCGGCAGACATTACGACTGGCACCCTGACCTCAGCCTCGGGCATCTTCGGAACCATTGACGCATCGGTTATCAATGCCGGGACGCTGAACGCCGACCGCATTGCGGCCAACTCGATCACGGCCAGCAAGATCACCGTTACCGACCTGGCCAACTTTGCCCCGTCAATGGCGGAATCACCTGACGACTGGTCACTATCTGGCGGCATGGCGATTGTTGGAACCGCCGTCGATACCAGTGGAAAGCGTCTGGACAGCAATGGACAGACCACTGGAACACAGTGGGCGCGAGGGCCTTTCATGGCCGTCAAGCCAGGGGAATCCCTCTACGCCACATCGACCGTCTATCGCAGCACCGCCCCTGTTGGCACAGGCGGCGTCTACCTCCGGTACGAGTGGTTCGACAAAGACAAGGTGGCACTGTCCAGCCCCGTCTACACGGGCTCCCCACAGTCCTCCACCTCGGGATCCGGCACCAAGCTTGAACTGACCGCCGTCGTCCCGGCAACAGCGGCCTACGCCCGCATTGCGCTCCCGATCACAGCCACGGCTGGCAACATCGGCTACACCAACATCATGGGCCGGCGAATGAACGGCGCAGAGCTGATCGTTGACGGCGCAATCACAGCAGACAAGATCACCACCAATGCCATTACGGCAGGGCACGTCTCGGCTGGGGCCATTACCGCAGACAAGATTGCGGTCAACTCCATTACCGCTGACAAGGTGCTCATCTCCAAGGGTGGCAACCTCCTGCCGGATACCCAGTTTGTTGACGTTGGATCACAAACCGGCTGGAGCCCCGCTACCTACGTCACCCACGATGGCGCGGGAACCTCTGGCTACAGCGGCGGCGGCTCAATGCTGGTTAGCTCCAGCTCCACACAGGCGGGCTCGTACTACGCGCCCAACGACGCTACGCGCCGGCCAAAGATTGTGCCGGGATCCTCCTACCGCGTAAGCGTGTGGGTTCGCCCCGCAGCTAGCGCACCCGCTGGCAGCTTCGGCCTCTACCTCCGCGCCTACAACGACGTCGATAACACCTATGTCTTTGCCACTTCCCCTGGCGGCAACAACACCACCACCTTTGCCTCCGCTGTATGGGCTCGCCACACGGTTACCTTTCAGATCCCGGAAGGCAACTACAGCTCGGCGTCTGTCGGCCTGTTTGTCCAGGCGGCATTCAACAACTCGGTTCGGTTCTCCGATCCCTCACTCCAGCAAGCCGCTGGCGGCGAGCTGATCGTAGACGGTGCGATTCTCGCCAAGCACATCAAGGCGAACGAAATCACTGCCGGCCAGCTCAAAGCTGGAACCATCACGGCTACGGAACTCGCGTCGGACTCCATCACCACGGCCAAGATTGCGGCTGGGGCTGTGACTGCCACGGAAATCCTGGCAGGCTCCATCGGCACCAACCATATGACGGCGAACTCCATCAATGGTGACCGCATCACGTCGAACACGATCACCGCCAAGCACATTGTTGTTAGCGACACGACGAACCTGCACACCGATCCCAAGTTCAACCTGGGCGTCGTAACCCTTGGCTCATGGGCGTACAACTCGACCCTCGATGCCGGGCAGGGTGCTATCTCTGTCACCCCGGCAGCGGGCACCACCTACGCCCCCATGAACCCCAAGATCCCGGCCACGGAAAACACGTACATGTACTTCGCGGTGGACGCTGCGGTTACTGGCGGCACGGCCCCCAAGTTCAACCTCCGCGTGTACTGCTACGACAAGGACGACACTCTCACCAACTTTGGTGTGCCACTGGATAACAATGCGGACAAGAGCGTTGACTTCAGTGGGCTCGATGGCACGTACCGGACCATTAGCGGCAAGTTCCTCATCCCGACAGGGACGCAGAACATCGTCTTTCGGCCAACGTTCTACTCACAGGCTGGCACGGGCGAGAAGCTTTACCTGACCAACGCCAGGGTATTCCGCGCCTCCGGTGGTGAGCTGATTGTGGATGGTGCTATCCAGACCAATCACATTGTGGCCGGCGCTATCAACGGTGACCGCATTACCGCCAACACAATCACGGCGGCAAAGCTGACCATTGGCGATCCCGCCAACCTGCTTGACGACTGGTCTTTTGAGGCCGGCGCGAACTCGCCATGGATCCTCGGGCCGGGTGCAGCAATCGGCCCCGACTCGGGCCGCTCCAACACGAACGCGCTACGGTGCATCGTTCCTGCTTCCCGCACGCAGCTCCAGGTGGCGCAGCAGACAAAGCTACCCGTCCTGGCGGGTGACAACCTGATTATCGGCGCACAGATTTACATCAGTGTTGCCACGGCAGCAACGCAGCAGGTCTACTTTACGGGCACCTTTAGGTCACTCAGCGGGACGGCGCTTAGCACTGTCACACTCTTTGACCTGCCCAACCCCACGACGACTGGCTGGAAGTCTTGGACGTCGGCGGCAATCACTGCCCCGGCAAGCACGGCCAGTATGGACTTCCAGGTGAACATTGCCACGGCCTACGCGGGCAACGTCGTTGTGGATGACATTCAGGTGCTTCGTCAGACGGGCGCAACCCTCATTGAGGATGGCGCAATCCAGACGAACCATATGGTTGCCAACTCCATCAACGCTGACCGGCTTGTGGCCAACTCGATCACAGCCTCCAAGCTGGCCGCCACCTCGATTGACGGCAAGACGATCACGGGCGCCACGATCCAGACCGTCTCCACAGCGAACCGTGGGGTCAAGCTCACCAGTACAGGTATCAAGCATTACGATTCCAGCGGCAACATCCTGGTGGACATTGGCAGCTCCACAAACACACTGGTTGGTGACATTGCGACGTCGCGTTCAGGCCAGGCTGGTATCAAGCTGGTCAACTCTAGTCAGTGGGGCCTGCCGGCCATCACCTACTCCTACGCTGGCGGCGAGACAACGAACGATGCTTCAACCTTCGTGCGCTACTCGGTCAACAATGACCCGGAGCTGGTTCACCGTGCGCCCAACCGGAGCATTGTGGGCGGCACTGGCGCGGGCTTTGTCCGCGTTGAAGGTGACCTCGTGTTGTCACTTGGCAACAACTCCATGCAGAACTTGCGGTGTGAACAGCCGCTAGTCATTGGTGCCTGGTCCCCCGTCAACGGCTACCAGTCGATGAAGCTTGACGGCTCCATCATGACGATCAACGCCACGGCCGGAAACATCAAACTGGACTCGGGCAGCTTCTACACGCAGGCGCCAGGCATCTACTCCAAGACCACTGGTAACGCCGCGAACATGTGGATCACCTCCGATGGTGGCATGTTCCGCAGCACGTCGGCCTCCAAGTACAAGATCATGCAGCGCGAGATTGAGCCCGATGAGTCTCTGCTCGATGTGCCCATGAAGGACTGGATCGACAAGTTTGCTGACGAAGAGCACGCCGAAATCCTTGCCGGCCCCCGGCCCTGGGATGAAGCAACTCACAAGCGCTTTGAGGCGATCAGTCTGGAGCGCATCCCCGGTGCTGTTGCTGAGGACGTCTTGGCCGCTACTGGCGGAAAGCCCTATGTCACCTTCGGCCCTGACGGCGAAGTTGAAGGCCTCATGTATGACCGATTCGCCCTGGCGCGGACGGACGTTCTGAAGCGCAAGCTCCAGAAGGCAGAGGACCGCATAGCCCAGCTCGAAGCGCAGTACACCCAGCTTGAAGCCCGGCTCTCCGCAGCCGGCATCTAAACCCACCTACGGCAAAAGGCCGTGGGCCAACTGAAAGGAAAGGATGAAAACCTTGGATCGCATTCTTGCAATCGTCCAGGCACGCCTTGCCGCAGCTCGCCAGCTCATTGCTGACTATGAGGCAGCTAAGGCTGCCGCAGCGGCGCCGGCCCCCGTAGAAGGAGAGACGCCGTAATGGCCCGCATCTCCCTCTCAATTCGCCGCGACAACGGTGTGACGGTTGAGGCTGACGGCACAGTGCCCGATGAACTCGTAGCCGACATTGCTATGACTCTCGGAGCTATCTTGTTCGACGCCTCGGCAGAGCCGGCCACACCGTAAGGACAGCCCATGCAGGACTGGCTATTGCCGGTACTCGTCGCCGCTGGCGGCGGTACTGGATTGGGGGCGGTCCTCAATGCGATCTTCGCCGCAAGAGGTACGGCCTACACGCAGCTCCATGGCTTAGTAGACCAACTCCAGGAGGACCGTAAGAGCGACCGCGAGGCGCTTGCCCTGTACTCCAGCAAGGTTGATACAGCCTTAGAGCACCTACAGATCGAGCGGGAATACTCCGCGGATCTTTACATGTGGGCCATGGCGGGGGCTCCCCCGCCGCCACCCATACGGCGCGTCTACACGCCGCCCAAGTAACAACAAAGGGAGTCCCCGTTTCGGCGGGGGCTCCCTTCTTCTTGCCCAGGAGGCAACATGAACATTGACGAATCCCGGAACGCTAAGGGCTTCACTCCCGGCTCCCAGGTTCCCAACCGCACCATTGAAGAGATTTTCATCCACCATTGGGGGGAGCGCGGTCAGACCCATGACGGCGTTGTGAACTTCTTTTGCAACGGGCCGGGCGCAACCTCAGCGCACTTCGTAGCCTCGGACGGCCGGGTGAACTGCATCGTCTCGATGGCAGACGTCGCCTGGCACGCGGGGGTATGGGATCGGAATATTCGATCTGTCGGCATCGAGTGCCGACCAGAGGCCACGGACGGGGACTACCGCGAGGTCAGCGCCCTTGTTGCTTGGATCAGAAATCAGGTTGGCAAGGATCTTCCGCTGGTGCCCCACCGCGCCGTACATGCCACGGCTTGCCCTGGCGTTTGGGATCTGGCCCGGATCGACCGTGAGGCACGCGCTCTTGCAGCGCCGGCCCCAGTAGTCCCGGCTGCCACTCCTAAGCCCGTAGCGCCCAAGCCAGCGCCTCCCAAGCCCAAGCCTGCCCCGGCCCCCACGGTTATCCGCTGGGTTCCGGATCCGCACTGGGTAGTTGAGCGCGGGGAAACCCTCGGTCAGATTGCCGCCTACTACGGCGTCTCGGTTGACCGTATCGCCAAGTACAACGGCATCAAGAACGTCAACGTTCTCCGCGTCGGTGAATGGATCTGGCCGCCTGTCGGCCGCGACACATGGACCGTGGACCCCGGCGACACGCTCTCCAAGATTGCCAAGTTCTACGGCATCACCGTGGACCGCCTCTGCAACCCGAACGGCATCAACAACCCGAACGAACTGACGGTTGGCCGGCGTCTGCAGATTCCCAAGTAACTACTTACCCACTGATCTAATCCAACACTTAGCAAAGGAAATACTTACATGAGCGACCACGTAGCAACTGAGACACTTATCCGCGCCGACGCGCTGAACCGGGCACTCCGCACACTGTGGACCGGCTTCGGCGTGGACGCTGCTGTTGCCATCGGCGCCGGCACGCTTACACTGGCCAGCGGTGGCGACGTTATGACGCCGCTGTTCTGGTCCTCCATCGGGGCCCTGGCCGTGAAGTCCGTTGTGACTTCGGCCGCCTCTTACCTCGTTCGGCTGAAGGTTGCCCCTAAGCAGGCTGTGTAACTGCTAAGATTAACGTGGTTGGACGGCATCCCCCATACGTCGTCCAGCTAGGGGGCGAGTGGGTGGTTGTTCCCCCGAATTACGCCCACTCGCCTCCCCACAACCAACGAAAGCCCCCCATCCGTGTTCAGTCCGGGTGGGGGGCTTTTTGTCGTTGGGGCTACTTGTTGCCGGTGAACACGACGACTCGGGCGAGAAGCGCCGTGCCGACGATGGCGACGCACTGCGGGAAGCCGGGCGCCACAGCGCCGGCTGTTGCCAGGGGCAGGAGGTAGCCGGTAGCCAGGGCCAGGAGCGACACGGCAATGGCGCTGACGATGAAGATGGTCACGACAAAGCCGGCGCTGTAGCCGACAGTCTTTGCAATGTTAGACATGGATGGAGTCCACTTTCGTTTGGTTGAGCTTCAGGTTCAGGTTGTTGGTGATGCGGACCAGTGCGCGGTCCGCCATCTTGCGGTCACGCCCGGAGGTGTCGGCTGCATCGAGCGCGTCCCCCAGGCCGTACTTGCGGAAAAGGATCTGCTGCTGGTTGAGCGGGAGACGCTTGAACTCGTCGGTCACATCAACGCGGCCGTCGATATCGGGGACGTCCTCTACCTCGGCCCACACGGCATCCCGGAGGTATGTCTCCACAATCTCGGGGGTGTAGATGAAGTTCCCCATAAAGTGCATATAGTCAATGCGTTCCTTCAATAGGTACTTACGTGCTGACTTAGTTGCGAGGTCGGCAATCCCGTTGGTGGTGTACTTCTGGAGATGCTGCACGTTCTCGAAAAGGAACAGCCACACCGCCTGGGCGACGTCCTCCACAGTGACGGTGACGGCGCCCTTGTGTTCGCGCTTGGCAATCTTGTTGACCATGACGCTGTGCTCGTCGTAAAGGTCACGGATGGTGGTGGTCATGCTTCCTCGGTTTCGGGTACGGCAGACAGCACTAGGGCTGATCCTTCTGGAATGTTTTGGGAGAGCAGGTAGCCCTGCTCCAGGACTGCCTGTGGGACTACCCAGTAGTCACGTAATTGCTTAGATGAGGATTCACGCCGTTCCTCAAACGACTGTAAATCCACCGGCACGCCCTCCCTCAGTGGTGAAGATGAGAGCGCCAGGCGCTCCGCGATCCCCTGTGCGGTGGCGCCACCAGGTCGATTCCTGCTCTTGGGCCGGCGTCATGATCCACGTCCTGTCGCCCTTGGTTTCAAGCTGGAACCTGTGCCCGTGGGCACTCAGTGAAATGTCCGCCTGGTAGAGGTCCGGGTAGCGGCGGTCGAAGGCCGAACCCTGCCACCAATCCCAGTGCTTGCCCTGCCTGTGCTGATGGCCGTGGTAGTGGTGAACCACTGTGCCGTTGACGTCGAGCGTCACGCCCAGCTCGTCCTTGCGGGGGACGAAGGTTTCCACATGGCCGTAGACGGCCGGGTTCAAAGCCATTGCGTCAGTGACGGCAACCAGTGCATCGACGGCAAAGCTGTCATCGTAGGTGGTCATGCCGGGGGAGCGGACAGCCTCATCGTGGTTGCCCGGAACGCTGACTACTGTCAGCTTCTCCGTGAGTGGCGCGAACTGGTCAATCGCGTAGAGGAATACCCGGCGTGTGAGTCGAAGCTGTTCGGTGAGTGTAAGTTCTGTGCGCCAGGCGCGTGATCCACCCCCGCTGACAAATCCCTCGATACAGTCGCCCATAAAGGATATGTGTGCGAATGCAGTTGAGCCCTTTCGAGACTGCCGGAAAGCAGCCGCGCCGCGATCAATGCTTTCGAGCACGCGATTGAGAGTGCCCGCAGAGCCGTCGCCATCTGCTTTGCCAAACTGGAAATCGCCGTTCGCAAAGTGGAAAGTGCCCGCTCCAGCGCCAGGCTTGGGGGTGGACTTGCGGCGTCGGACATTCTTTAGCAGTTCCTCAATGTTGGAAGTGGATGGAGATATACGCTGGACATTGAAGCGAAATGAAGTCAGCTCTTGGATTCCCGAAGGGGTCTGCGCTTCCCAAGTGCTGTGCCGGATCGGCCCGGCAATCTGCCACTCGGCCGGATCGAAGCCTGAGTTGGTGAGTAGGGTTTCTTCCCTCGCGTCTACCTCAGTGGTTCCACGAGTGGTGACAATGCCCTCATCCCCAATCAT